>Ga0256831_1000907_pt1 | contig 15632 bp, 8 predicted proteins | sample 132544metaG_FD_189087 | JGI IMG/M metagenome (GOLD analysis project Ga0256831, IMG submission 189087) | Hydrothermal vent microbial communities from Lau Basin, Pacific Ocean - 132-544 | ecosystem: Environmental > Aquatic > Marine > Hydrothermal vents | place: Pacific Ocean: Lau Basin | collected...
AATAAACGGTGAATGACGGTCGATGTAATCTTTTTTTGCTTCTCTGTCAATGGTTGAAATGTCAACGTATCTGTTAATTTTCATGATTTTAGGTTTTAATTAAATTTAAAAATTTATTTGTAATCTTTTTAAATAAGAGAATGCAAATATAGCTTAAATGTGCATTAATCCAAAGGAAATCAATGTTAAGAAATAATAAAAGCCTAAGAAATTTATACCGGCCGTGCTATTTTTCTTCCAGCTGGTTAAACCAAAGTAACGCATTTAAAATGGTTGGTACCGCGGCGGTGGTATGGTCAAGCCCGTCCAAAGGAAAATAGGTAACCCTGTCGCTTGCACCGGCATCTTCAAACTCCTGATACACCTGTTCGGAAGTGGTTTTGGGCACATAAGTGTCGGCTGTACCGTGATAAAGTCGAATGGGAATGGAGGTGTTCCATCCTGAAATACTGTTATCAGCCATGGCGTTTCTAAAATCAGCATAAGCAGGATCGGTGTTGATACCGTTTAAAAAAGAAGGGGCTATCAAAACGGCTACCGTATCATTTAAAAAGGAATTTATTTCATCACCATTGTACTGCCCGTTAAAATAAGAAGGAAGACTATCGGCATAAGGCTCATTAAAATAATCGGTTAACGGATTGGTAATCAGTCCGAGTTGATGATACGACACACCCGAATAGGCCATGTAAACCGGCATGGGGTAGGTGGTGTTTTCAAACATAAAATTCTGGACTATCGAAAGAGAATACGGGCCGGCACCACATACTGCCGCCTTTACTTTAAACGGCAACGAGGCCACCTGATTGATATCGTAAGTGGTACTTAGCGTTGACCAGCCGCCTTGCGAATACCCCATCAAAAGCAAATCGTTGTTCCATTTAACGGTAATAAGGTCGTTGTCCATCATTTCCGAGGCTGCCACCACAAAATTTTCGATGGAGGCCACGGTACTCTCTTTATGAAGATAGGGGTGGGGCATCTGTTCTGATTCGCCAAACCCCAGATAATCGGGAATCAACATAATGTATCCCATGGAAGCTGTGGCATGCAGATATTGAAAAAAAGGATTACTAAGATTTACAGAGGGTGCTTCGGCATGTGATGTGTTGGTTCCGTTTTGAAAACTTATCATGGGAAATGAGTTGCCTGCTGACACCGGAGCACATAACAGCCCGGAAGCTTCAACCATATTACCCTGAAAAGGTGTTTTATAAACAACCCTGTACACATTTACATCATACTGAACTTTTTCGGTAAGAGGGGCAGCGTCGGGGTAGGCAAGCTGTAGGGTTGCATACAAATTTTTTATAATACCCACCGAGTAAGTAGCGAGATATTGGTGGCTTACATAAGTGGTGTAGGTTGGTGCCGGTGGGTCGGGGGGCAGGGTGTTTTTTTTACATCCGGTTACCATTAATAACGGCAACAATATCAAAATAATCAATTTTGAAAGGCTGAGGTTTAGGGTGTTTTGTTTCATTAAGAATAAGTGTTTTTAAATCTTTTCAAAAGTACACGATTTATCTAATAAACCGGATTGATGATGTTAATATTTTGTTGCCGTGAATGGTTTTAACCCCGATACTTTACATCCACAAGCTCGTCCGGATTTGCAATCCGGATGATACATAATACGATGTAATCATTTTATATTAAGTATGTTATCTTCTTTCAGATTGCCCGCCTGAATGACGCAGTCGGGCAGGCCCGCCTGAGAGACATAGTCGGGCAGGCCCGCCTGATCGAACGGGCAGGGATGTTCATCCGGGAGGGCTTTGCTTTGCTCGCAAATTACGGCTCCGTTTCAATTAATCAACCAAAGTAAAAAAAGGGGGTGGTCATGCCGAGTAATTTTTCGTAGTCTCAGCGAAGAAAAATTGTATCGAGGCATGAACGTGAGCATCACCCCGCCTCCCTGCCATGGTTCGATACAGCACTCCTAACGTCGTACCACTCACCATAACCGCTCCCCGCAGAATGCAACTTTAAACTTCAAATCTGGAACTTTAAATAAACAATATTCATTGAGCAATTATCAAGAAAGCAATGCAACAATCCAACAACCTCCCCCTCTCAACTTCCCAACTTCCCACTCATCTCCTCTTCGACCCGAAAGGTTTTTTGATTACTTTTGGAGTATTCAATTTTTAAAATCCTATTTTGCTTTATGAAAAAGTTTTGGTTTTTAACCGTAATCATTTTTGTGGCCATGAGTGTAACTGCTCAGTGGACTGATGACCCTTTAGTTAACACTCCGGTTTCAACAGCTTCCGGCGAACAGGCTGTTCCTCATACGGCCTACACCGATGATGGCCATTTTTATGTGGGGTTCTATTCTTCTGAAAGTGGCAACTATAACGTCCGGTTGCAATATTTCGATTTCAATGGCAACGCTCAGTGGGCCACCGGCGGCATATTGGTGAGTAGCCACCTGCAAAACTCGTGGGTATCCGATTGGGATTTGGCGGTGGATAATTCCGGAAACTGTGTGTTGGCCTTTAACGATGTGCGCGACGGCAACGCCAATGTTTATGCCTATAAAATATCTCCTTCGGGTAATTTTGAATGGGGCGCCGACGGCATTGCATTAACTACGGCAACCGAAGATGAGTATGCTCCCAAAATATGTGTTAACGGACAAAATAATACATTGGTGGTGTGGGAACGCCCTGCATCGCCGCACACACAAGTGGTAATGCAAAAAATTGAACCTGACGGCACCTTAACCTGGGGAAGTCAGGGAATAACCTACCAGACGGGTACACAGGACTATACCGGCCCGGTGGGACTGGGTTTGTCGGATGACAGCTTTATGGTTGCTTTTTACAAACAAACCGGGCCCTCTTATTCACCCACAAGACATGTTTATGCCCAAAAGTTTGATGGAGCGGGTGCAGCTGTCTGGAGTACGGATGCTGCTGTTTCAACTGCCGGTGGCATTTCGGCCTGGACAAACCTCAATATTGCTTCCGATGATTCAGATGGCATCCTTGTCAGCTGGGTTGACGACCGCAATAACATTATGCAACTTCAGAGTTACGTACAGCATGTTAACAGCAACGGAACAATAGCATGGGCGGCCAATGGGGAAGCGGTGGCTGACCAGAGTTCTTTTAACCATGAAAATGTAAAAATAATAGGCGTTAACAACAGCGGAGAGGTGGTGGTTGCCTGGGATAAGTATAATGGAAATCAAAGCCAGATTGCCATTCAGGGTCAAAAATTTTCAGCTACCGGTGCGCAACTGTGGGGGTCAACAGGGCAGGAGTTTGTGCCCATGACTCAAAGTACTGCCAACCTTATTGGTGGCAGCATGGATGGCGACAATGCACTTATTGCCTACGAAGAGTATATTGGCGGCGGAACCGTTGACCGTGCCATAAAAGCATTTTCGGTGGATGAAAATGGAAATTTTAACTGGACACCCACCATTTCGGATATGTCAACACGGGTTAGCGAAAAAGTGCACGAAGTTTATACAACCATTTACAACGACCAGTTTGTTGTTGTTTGGGAAGACAATGATGCAAGTCGCGATATTTACATGCAAAATATCTTTACCGATGGCCACATCGGTTTCCCCGGCCTTAGCGATGATGCCACCTTAAGCGACCTTACGGTAAACAATGTTACCGTGGATGGTTTTAACCCCGACACTTTACACTATTTTGTGGGCATTCCGGCCGGCGACCCGTTTGTAACCGGTGCCACCGCAAACGACAGCAATGCCGTGGTTACAATCACCCAGGCTCCTGCGGTTCCCGGACAATCAACGGTTTATGTACTGGCGGAAGATTCGGTAACATCGCTCACCTATACCATTGATTTTCACGTTGCCGGTACTGATGCCACCCTTTCCGATTTAACGGTAAACGGGGTTACCATTCCCGGTTTCAATCCTGACACGCTCTATTATGATTACAACGTGCCCAATGGCGACCCCATTCCCGTTGTAGATGGCACCACTACCGACCCGTTGGCATCGTTGGTAGTAACGCAGGCTGTTGACCCCAACGGAACAGCAACCCTTGTAGTTACTTCGGAAGACGGCAATACTACGCTCACCTATATTGTTAATTTCATTTATGCTTATAACCATGATGCTACCCTTTCCGACCTGACAGTTGGGGGCGTTACTATTCCGGGTTTTAATCCTGACACGCTCAATTACGATTACGGACTTATTTACAACGAGCCTCCGTTAATTGTGGACGGAACCCCTACCGACCCTTACGCCACAGTGGCTATTACGCAGGCGCAAACAGTTCCCGACACCGCTTTTTTGGTGGTTACTGCCGATGACGGCGTTACAACGCTTACCTATACGGTTCATTTTTATTATTTTGGATGGGATGCCACCCTTTCCGACCTGTTGGTTGACGGACAAACCATTCCCGGGTTTAATCCCGATACCCTCAACTATCAATATCCGTTAACCGTTGGCGACTCCATCCCGTTTGTGCAGGGAATTGCCAATGATACGGCTGCTACGGTGGTTAATAATCAGGCTACTGCTGTGCCCGGCAATGCCACTGTGGTGGTTACCGCTGCCGACAATACGCATCAACTGACCTATACCGTATATTTTTATTATTTGGGTAACGATGCCACTCTTTCCGACCTGACTGTAAACGGTGTTACCATCGAAAACTTTGACCCGCTGACAACCTATTATCAATATGATGTACCTGAAGGAAACGCTATTCCGGTGCTTGATGGAACGCCAACCGATAGTGCTGCAACCATGATAGTTACGCAGGCAGATACCCTTCCGGGAGACGGTACTATTTTGGTTACCGCTGCCGACAGCATTACACAAATGACCTATCAGGTTCATTTTAATTTGATTACGTCGGTAAGTAATTTGTCAAAAAACAATATTTTAATTTATCCCAATCCTGCCGGCGAGCAGGTTCGTATAAAAACCATTGCGGAAATCAAAAAGATTGAAATATTTTCGGCTTCAGGGCGGCTTGTAAGACTGATTAATTCAAACCTGAATAGCAGCATCAACATTTCAGGTTTACAACAGGGGGTATATTTTATAAAAATTACCTTTGCCGAAGGTGCGGCTTTTACAAGGAGGTTGATAAAATATTAAGCAAAGGGATAGTTTCTACTTTAATGTGAAAAGGATTTTATTAAATCAAATAGGACACTGATTTTTTCTTTCTTATCATAATAATCAGTTTTATCAGCCCAATCAGTGTACTATTATAATGCAGACTGGTTTTGTCTAACGGGACATCCAATTAAGTGATATAGCGTATCAAAACAGGAATTACTCATATAAAACTATTGGTTTTTATTTTTGTAGTCCCTGCCACTTACTTATCGAAATTTATCCGAAATTTGCCCCTTTGCCAAATCAAACCAATTTTGGACAGATGAGGATTTTTGTTATTCTTCCACGCATTCCGTATCCTTTGGAAAAAGGTGATAAGCTGCGCGCTTTTCAGCAGATAAAGTCGCTGTCGAAAAATAACGAAATTATTTTGTGTGCCCTAAACCACAACCGTAAGCTCAATAAACAAAAAGCCTTTGGTAAATTACAACCCTATTGCCGGTCCATTAATTTTATCGATTTGCCATGGTACGCCATCCCTTTTAATGTTTTAAAAGCCTTTTTTACAGGGTTGCCCCTGCAGGTGGGATTTTTTTATAATTCAAAGGCAAACCGGATTATTAAAAAGCTTTTTAAAGAGTATCAACCCGGTCATGTGTATTGTCAGCTGGTACGTACTGCTGAATATGGTACCAACCTGCCCGCATTAAAAACCATTGATTATCAAGATGTTTTTTCCTATGGCGTAAAACGGCGCCTCGAACAGGCCTCTTTTTGGATGAAACCGGTTTTAAAACTTGAGTACAAACGGCTTACGGCTTACGAGAAAAAAATGTTTCGGGCTTTCAACAACAAAACCATCATCTCTTATCCCGACAGGAACCTGATGCAGATAACCGAAAAAGAGGAGATTGTTGTTATTCCCAACGGTGTTGACCACGCCTTTTTTAAACCCATGGACAGCGCTAAGCAGTACGATTTGGTTTTTACCGGAAACATGAGCTATCCGCCCAATGTTGATGCTGCCGGCTATTTGGTTAACAACATTATGCCTTTGGTGTGGCAAAAACTGCCCGACACAAAAGTCTTACTGGCAGGCGCCAGTCCGGCAGCAAAAGTTAAAGCCCTTGAAAATGATAAGGTTAAAGTTTCGGGATGGCTCGATGATATCCGCGAAGCTTATTCCTCGGCAAAAGTATTTATCGCCCCCATGCGCATCGGAACCGGGCTTCAAAATAAGCTGTTGGAGGCCATGTCGATGAAAATCCCCGCCATTACCACTCCTTTGGCAAACGATGCCTTACGTGCACAACACCAAAAAGAAATCCTTATCGGTAAAAACGAGCAGGAGCTTGCCGAACACATTGTCAATCTTTTAAGTGATGAAAAACTGGCGGGTACCCTGGCTGAAAACGGCCATGCTTTTGTTCATAAAAAGTATAGTTGGGACGAAGCAACCGGGCGGTTGGAGAAAATAATGAAGAACAATCAGTAACTCACCGACCTGTCGCCACCATTCACCGATTTCTGTTTTACCACAAGGATAACACCTCCTATTTTTGCTCCATCATTTTAAAACAATAAAACAATGGAAAACAAAAAATCTAACAACCGTCTTTTAACAGGAATCCTGTTACTTATTTTTGGGGGACTGCTTTTTGCCCGTAATTTTGGCTTTATCAACCTCGAAATTTCAGAATATATTTTCCGCTGGCAATCCATTCTTATTTTTATAGGTATATTTGCCATAGCACGCAAACCCCGAAGACTAACCGGTTATCTGTTAGTATTTATCGGAACGGCCTTTTTTATTCCGGTTTTGTTTGGCGTTAGCGCACATCTGATTATTTGGCCTGTTGTATTAATAGGTGTTGGAACCTTGATTTTATTCAGAGGGTTTTTCAACCATCATTTTCCACATCATAAACATGCATTTGCCAATTGTTCGGATAAAGATTTTGAAATAAAAATTTCTAAACGTGAAGATTAGTATTATTCCTTATGCCGCGGCAGCTCGTGCCGAACTCACCCGGGACAAAACCGTGGTGGTAATCGATGTACTTCGGGCCACTTCGGTAATGCTGACAGCTTTGGCAAACGGAGCACGCGAAATTGTTCCGGCGGTTTCTCCCGAAGAGGCTTTACAAAAATCGTTGTTGTACAACCCAGATGATATTTTGTTGGCCGGCGAACAACAAACGGTTAAAATTGAAGGCTTTCAACTGGGAAATTCACCACAGGAATATACCCCCGAAAAAGTTAAGGGGAAAACCATCATTATGTCAACCACCAACGGAACCAAAGCCTTGAATAGCTGCTTAAATGCCGAAACCGTTTTAATCGGCGCTTTTTTAAATGCCGAAGCGGTGGCTGATAAGCTTTCTGACAAAGAGGATGTGGTGCTGTTTTGCTCGGGAACAAATAACAATTTTTCGTTGGACGATGGCATGTGCGCTGCCAAAATTATGGATGAAATTATAAACCACAGCACACAACAACCTGAACTTTCCGACTTTGCCCATCTGCTTTTAAAAGCATACCATTCCGATTCTTTGGAAAATATCCTGCAATCGTGTTATCATCTGAATCTGTTAAAACGGAAAGGTTTTAAAAACGATGTAACCTATTGTCTTCAAAACAGTCTTTATACTATGGTGCCAACCATGAATTTAATCAATAAATCAATTCAATAATTAAACCTGTTTAAAGTTAACATGGTGATAATGAGTGTAAAATAGTTCAAATAAAAAGACTTTAAACAAATTCATCAAAAATTAATTTCTATGAAACGTATTACCTTATTTATGTTAGCGGCTGTTTTCAGCCTAACTGCTTTTGCTCAGGATTTAACCCTTGACCAAATTCTTAAAAATTACTACGAAGTGAATGGTATCGAAAAGATGAAAGATATCAATACCATCACCATCAAAGGAAAATCAGTGGCCATGGGGCAGGAATTTCCGTTTACCATGTATAAAAAACGGCCTGCTGGTTTCAGGTTGGAAGTACCCATTCAGGGAACCACCATGTTGCAGATATTCAACGGCGAAAAAGGCTGGATGGTGATGCCGTGGACAGGAACAACCGAACCAAAAGAGATGACTGAAGAACAATTAAAAGGGTTTAAAAAAGAAGCCGACCTTGAAGGCCCGTTGTACAATTTCAAAGAAAAAGGAAGCACGCTGGAACTTGTGGGCAAGGAAGATGTGGAAGGTTCGGAAGTTTACAACCTTAAATTAACCGATAAAGACGGCGATGTTACCAATTATTATATTGATGCCGAAAACTTTGTGATTTTAAAAACCAAATCGAAAACAACCATGCGTGGACAGGAGGTTGAATCGGAAACCTTTTTTAGCGACTATCAGGAGCAGGATGGCTTTGTAACAGCCCATAGCATTGAAATGAAAAATAATGGCCAAACAGGCCAGAGCATGCAAATTACCGAGATTAAATACAACGAGCCTGTTGATGACAAGCTGTTTCAAAAGCCTGCTTATACAGCACCCAAACCGTCCGTAGAACAAAAGAAATAGTAAAACCAATGAAACGTACAACACTTTTTTTATGGGTTGCTTTGTGGAGCATGGCAGGATTTGCTCAAACAAAAATTGACAAAAACACCTTTGGCGATTTGCGCGCCAGAAGTCTCGGGCCGGCAGTTATGAGCGGCCGTGTGGCAGCCATTGATGCCGTGGCCGACAACCCCGAAACGGTTTATGTGGGTACCGCCGGTGGCGGGGTTTGGAAATCGGAAAACGAAGGAACCACCTTTAAACCTGTTTTCGACAAAAACATACAAGCCATTGGTGCCATTACCATCGACCAAAAGCACCCTGATACCGTTTGGGTGGGCACCGGCGAACCTTGGACCCGTAATTCAACATCGGTTGGAAAAGGTGTTTACGTAACCTACGACGGAGGCGAAAACTGGAAATTCAAAGGCCTCGACAGCACCGAACGTATTGCCCGTATTGTAATCGACCCGCGCGATTCATCCGTAATTTATGTTGCAGCCTTAGGTCCCTTGTGGAGCAAAGGCAAACAGCGGGGATTATTCAAATCGGAAGATGGCGGAAACACCTGGAAAAAAATACTTTATGTTGACGAAAACACCGGCTGTAGCGGATTTGCCATCAATCCGGCAAACCCTGACATCATGTATGCCGGGTTTTGGAGCTTTCGCAGGCACCCTTGGGATTTTGTTTCCGGTGGAAAAGGAAGCAGCTTTTTTATCACCACCGATGGTGGAAAAACATGGAATAAAATTGAAAAAGGATTACCCGAAAAACCCTGGGGACGCGTATTTGTTGATGTCAGTCCGGCCGACCCAAACGTGGTTTATTTGCTAATTGAAGCTAAAAAAACCTCCTTTTACAAATCGCAGGATATGGGAAAAACGTGGAAGCTGATGAACAACAACTCCGGCGATGTGGGTGAACGCCCATTCTATTTCGGGTTTTTTGTACCCGACCCTGTTGACACCAACACCATCTACAAACCGGGTTTTTTCTTACAGGTAAGCGACAACGGCGGAAAAAGCTTTATGGGCGCTTCGGTAAAAGGAGGGGCATTTCACAGCGATGTACATGCTTTATGGATAAACCCCAATAACAACAAATCGATGTATCTAGGAACCGATGGCGGCGTTTATCTTACCAAAGATCGTGCAGCTACCTGGCGGTTTTTCCGCAACCTGCCGGTTTCGCAATTTTATCACGTTAGCGTTGACAATGAAAAACCATACAATGTTTTTGGCGGATTACAGGACAACGGCTCGTGGATTGGCCCATCAAAATCGCCGGGAGGTATTAGCAATTGCGATTGGGATAACATTGGCTACGGCGATGGTTTTAATGCACTGCACGACCCCGCCGACAACAACATTATGTATTGGCAATATCAGGGCGGAAATGTTAAACGAATGTACCTCGATACCCGCGAGTTTAAAGACATCAAACCATTTACCGATGACGGAACCAAACTGAGGTTCGGCTGGAACACCCCGTTAATTTTTGGTGCTAAAAGCAAAGCCCTTTATACCGGAAGCCAGTTTTTGTACAAATCAACCGACAGAGGCGACAGCTGGCAAATAATTTCGCCCGACCTTACCACCAACAACCCGCTAAAACAGCAGCAGGAAAAAACCGGTGGGCTAACCCTCGATAACTCTGCTGCCGAAAACCACTGCACCATTTTTACCATTTCCGAGTCCCCATTGGATGAAAATATTATTTGGGTTGGAACCGATGACGGAAACCTGCAGGTTACCACCGATGGCGGAAAAACATGGATTAACACCATTACCAATGTAGCAGGGGTTCCGCCCACAACCTGGGTTTCGCATGTTGAAGCCTCCAATTACGAAAAAGGAACGGCCTATGTAACTTTTGACGGCCACCGATACGGAGATAGAAAAGCCTATGTTTATAAAACTACCGATTTTGGTAAAACCTGGCAAAGCCTTGCCGACAGCCATCTTGAAAGTTACTGCCATATTATTAAAGAAGACCTTAGAAACCCGGAATTACTCTTTTTAGGAACCGAAACCGGGCTTTATCTGTCAATCGACGGCGGAAACGTTTGGTCGAGGTTTACCGGCAACCTTCCTGAAGTTTCGGTGAGAGACATGGTGTTTCAGAAGCGCGAAAACGATTTGGTGCTGGCAACACACGGGCGGGGTATTTACATTATTGATGATTTAACACCGCTTCAAAACCTTACTCAAAATAAAGTTAACAGTGCCATGGCATGGTTGGGATCAAGACCCTATAAGTTAGGTAACATTGGCGGCTCACAGGAATTTGACGGAAATGATGCCTTTAGGGCTTCAAACCCATCCAACACTTTAATGATAAACTACTACCTTAAAAAACGGCATATTTTCGGTAAGATGCATCTCGAAATCTTTGATCACGAGGGTAAATTAATAAAAACATTGCCCGGTGGAAAGCGCAAGGGTATCAACCGTGTTAAATGGAATTTGAGTATGAAACCGCCCAAAGTACCTGCTTCGGTGCAAATTATGGGTGCTGTTTTTCAGGGTCCCGATTATCCCCCGGGCGAATACCTTGTTAAGGTAATTAAAAACAAAGATACCATTCAGGGCACTGTTAATGTTGCATACGATGACAACCCTCATCATTCCATAGCCGGCCGCAATTTGCGTCACGAAAAAGTGATGCAGGCCTACAACATGCTTCAGGATTTGGCTTATCTCGACCTGCAAATGCGTGAAATAGCCAGGCAATCATTAAAACTGGCAACAAACACAAAAGGCAGTCTGCATAAAAAGTTGTTGTCACTGTCAGAACGGGTTAAAAAAATGCGCAAAGAAATTGTGGCCACCAAAGAGGGACGTATTACCGGTGAGGAACGCCTCCGTGAAAAGATAGGCAACCTCTATGGCGGCATAATAAGTTACCTTGGTAAACCCACGCAAACACAAATTGACGGCTTAAACAAACTCCAAAAGGTGATGGGTAAATATACTGATGCCATGCTCGATATAACCGAAAACGACATACCTGCTCTCAATAAAAAACTTGTAAAAGCAGGGCTTAACACAATATCGATTACCGATAAGGAAACCTTTTTGAAAAAGGGCAGATGAGGGATTTGACGCGGCTGTTGTAGCTCATTTATTGGAAAAATTCAGTTCATAAACCTTAGATTATAAGCTGAATTTTTTCTTGGTTCTCGTATTTCAGCAATGTTTGTTTTTGTAAACCAGATGCACTTTTACAAAATGTTATATATTTACCGTAAAATTGTGTTATGTTAATAGGAACAGCGCTTGTACTTTTTTATTTTTTAACCCCCTTTTTTATTCTATATCTGTGCCATAAGTTTCCGTTTGTTAATAAACTGGGAGCGGTACTTATTGCCTACCTTGCCGGTATTATATTGGGTGTTTTAAATATTGTGCCTCCCGAGTATAAACAACTTCAGGAAACCATAATGACCATCACGGTTCCGTTGGCACTACCGTTGATGTTGTTTTCGTCGGATGTAAAATCGTGGTCTAAAATTGCCGGCAAAACCTTGCTTTCGATGATTATTTCCATTGTGGGGCTTCTGTTTTTTATTATCGTTGGGTATTTGATTTTTAAACATAAAAGCTCACCCGATTTGTGGCAGGTTGGCGGACTGTTGGTTGGGTTGTACACCGGTGGAACACCAAATCTGGCTTCGTTAAAAATTATGCTGGATGTTAACAACGACACTTATCTGCTTACCAATACTTACGATATGATGGTTTCTGCCGCTTATTTTCTTATTCTTATTTCGTTTGGAAAAAATATTTTTGGGAAAATATTACCCCATTTTCACAAACCACAGCCCATGGTTGAAGCTGAATTAATAGCCAAGTCGGCTGAAGACCCATACTGGGGCCTGTTTAAGAAAAAAAACGGAAGGCCTTTGTTAAAAGGGTTTTTGTTAGCAATGCTGATATTTGCTGTTGGAGGTGCTGCCACACTTATCGTTCCAAAAAACTCTCAAATGGTGGTGGTTATTCTTATTATTACAACCCTTGCCATCATTGCATCGCTTATCCCGTCGGTAAACAAACTCCCAAAAACCTTTGAGCTTGGCATGTATTTAATACTTGTATTTAGTATTGATGTGGCTTCGCTGGTAAATATTTTTGACATGTTTGGGGCAACCCCACGCCTTTTTTATTACATAACCCTTGTAATTTTTGGAGCATTAACATTTCATGTTTTGGTTTCGGCATTGTTTAAAATTGACCGCGATACGGTAATGGTTACCTCTGCAGCTTTAATTTGCAGCCCTCCGTTTGTGCCGGCAGTTGCGGGAGCACTTAAAAACAAAGATGTTGTTATGTCGGGTATAACTGTCGGAATAATAGGTTATGCCATAGGTAATTACCTCGGACTTGTTATAGCCGAGTTACTGAAGATTCTTTAGGTATCAAAAAATATTTTTTCAAAATCAGTCAGCTTAAACGGCTTTGTTAAAACACTGTCAATACCTTCGCTTAAATATAGTTTTACATCATTTTCCAGTGCATTGGCGGTAAGGGCAACAATTTTTACCCGCTTAAGGTTTGGCGACGCCTTTTCAAACTCTCTAATTTTTTTGGTAGCTTCCAATCCGCTCATCACAGGCATTTGAATATCCATTAGAATAAGATCGTAATGGTTATCAAGATGCATTTGTACTGCTTCGGTTCCATTGTTTGCAATGTCAACATTAATATACCCCAGTTTATTTAAGGTAACCGAAGCTACTTTTTGGTTGACAAGATTGTCTTCAGCCAACAAAATTTTTAAATTGGACGTTTTATGAAGAACATCGGTTTTAATTTTTACGCCAACTTCTGTAACTCTTTTATCAACCTGATTGTTAATGGTATTAAAAATAACTTTTCGGAACGGATGGTATTTAATGGGCTTATACAAATAGGCATCGAACCCTTTTTTGTAGATGGTATCCACCTTAATAAGGTCGGAAATGGATGTGAATAAAATTAATTTGGTATTTCCTTTTATGTTCTCTTTAAAAAGGGCATCCGAAAAGTCAAAACCCGATTTTTCAGGCATTTGAAAATCAACTAATATTAGGTTATAGGGTATTTTATTTTTAACGGCATTTTTGACTTTTTCAAGAGCCTCATCCACGCTGGAAGCTTCATCGCTTTGAATATTCCAAAAGCTGAAATATTTTTTAAAGATGATTCGGTTCGACTGATTGTCGTCCAATACCAATACTTTAAGTTTTGACAGGTCTTCCGATTCGGTAAAATATTCGGCTGTTGATTCGTTATCAACATCAAAGGTTAGCTTAAACGAAAAAGTGGATCCCACTCCGATTTCGCTGTTAAGTTTAAGTTCACCGCCCATTAACTCAACCAATTGTTTTGATATGGTAAGACCCAATCCGGTTCCGCCGTACTTCCTGTTAATGGTGGCATCGGCTTGTACAAAAGCTTCAAATAGTTTTACCTGAGCTTCTTCCGAAATTCCTATACCCGTATCTTTTACCTTAAACAAAACGGTTACCTTGTTATTATTGGGCTTGTTGCTGGAAGAAGCAACAAGCTCTGCCGAAATCAGTACCTCTCCTTCACTGGTAAACTTTACCGCATTGTTGGCAAGGTTTAATATTACCTGCCTTAACCTTAGCGGGTCGCCAATCAATGTTTCGGGAATAGTAGGGTCGGTGTAAACCAACAAGGATATTGCTTTCTTTTCAACAGGCAACAACAGCGTGTCGCCCACATCTTCAACAACCTTTCTCACTTTAAACGAGATAGACTCAATTTCGATTTTGTTGGAGTCGATTTTTGAAAAATCCAGTATATCGTTTATAACATTTAACAGCGAACCGGCCGATGATTCGATAATTGAAACAAACTCCTTTTGATCATCCCTTAACCCCGTATGTTTTAATATTTCCGTCATGCCCACAACGCCGTTCATGGGGGTTCTTATTTCATGGCTCATGTTAGCAAGAAACGACGACTTAAGCCGGGCTGCTTCTTCGGCTTTGTCTTTGGCTCGTTGAATGGCTTTTTGACGCTCGATGGCCTCTTTTCTTTCTTTATTTATAAACAGAAAAAACAGGGTAATAAGCAAACTTAAAACAGCGCCAACCGTTAACGACACCCTTCGGCCCTTTCGTAAAAAATCAATGGGGTAATAAATTTCGTACGAGGCAACAAATGCCACCTGCTTCCCTTCAATATTTTTTATGGGAAAAAAGGTAATTAACCAGTTTAACCCTTTAAAACGAATGTATTTTATTACCGGCTCCTGTTTTGACTCGGCCAACGTTATTTCATTTGTTAGTTTTTTATTTAATAGCTGAAAAGTTGAATCGGTTAGAAAACGGTTCTTTTTATACTTCCGGTTAAGCGTGCCATACACTTTGTAGTTGTTTATGTTGTAATTATGGTAGAGCCGTGATGTGCCGGCATTAACAATTTTTTTATAAACCCTGTTTTTAAGAAGAAAGCGGAAGGCGCCCACAAAAGATTTTTCTTCTTCCTTTAAAAGTTTTAACATTGATACCGAAAGTTCAACACTTCCAATGTAACGCCCCTGATAAAAAAGCGGATAGATAAACCGGTAACAGTTGCTGAAACTGCCTTCTTCAAAACCTTCAATGTAACGGTGAGTTTTTATTATCTTTGCTACGGAATACCTGAACCCTGTCAAATCATCGCCAAATTTACCGGGCTTATGAAATCTTAATATGCTTTTTCCCTCCGGATCGTGAAAGTGGAAAACATCATAGCTTTTTAATTGCATTACTTCGTAAACGGGAGCCAACAAATTGTACAGTTGCTTTCTGTAACGGCCTCTTTCAAGCTCACCGGCACTATCGTAATCGGCCACAATTTTTAAAATAGAATCTTTATTAATAAAATGGTTGAAAATGGATTTTGAAAATTTTCGGTATTCTGCTATTTTAGCTTCGTTATTTTTTGTCTCTTCGTGAAGCCTGAAGGCAAGCGTAGAATCAATGCTGGGGTTATAATTAAAAAAAGTGTAAAAAATCAATATACCTGAATATAGTACCACGTATATGATAATAC
>Ga0256831_1000908_pt1 | contig 15630 bp, 12 predicted proteins | sample 132544metaG_FD_189087 | JGI IMG/M metagenome (GOLD analysis project Ga0256831, IMG submission 189087) | Hydrothermal vent microbial communities from Lau Basin, Pacific Ocean - 132-544 | ecosystem: Environmental > Aquatic > Marine > Hydrothermal vents | place: Pacific Ocean: Lau Basin | collected...
TCCTCTATAAAAAGTATCAGCGCTACGGCGATGTGGACGATATCGTCGATCTGTCGCTGCGAGGTAGCATAGAATACCGCTCCAAACGTTATCGGATCTATCCTGTGGAGTTCTCCATCGCCCGTGGGGAGGCGAAAGAGGTGTGCTTGGCTTACCCTCACGGTAGTAGCTGCTTTTGGGTAGCTTATCAGGGAAACGCCCTTTTATTCAATATCGATCCAGACTACAAAAAGCGTTGGATGAAGCGCTATCTCATCGAAGGGGATGTGCGAACGTCACCTCATACGGTGTCTATCCCGGTAGATTCTGTGCGTGCCGCTACAATCGATTTTGAAAAGGATGGGAGGCACTTCCATCTGACTCTGCGTATTCATAGAAGTTGTCGTTATTGAAGGAGTCCCGGCACAGGCCGGGATTAGTGGAGCTCTTCGTTGAGTTTGACCTCTTTGTTGCTTCGAAAGACCTTCATCTGACCGGTAGTGGAGTCTTGACGAAAGTGCAGACCGTTTAGACCCGCCAGCTCACGCCCTTTGTAGAACTCTTTGTACTCGGCGCTCCATTCGGGGTTCGCCTCTTTGATTTTTTCGAAGTCCGCTTCACTCATACGAAATTTGGTACCCTCCAGTACTGCGATACCAGCGTCCACGATACAGCCATCTCCCAGTGGAATACCAGTGACGGAGTTGGCGCCGAGCAAGCAGTTTTCGCCGATGCTGATGGGATTGCCGCTGGTACCGCTGAGCACTCCAAGGATACTGGCACCCCCTCCGACATCGCTGCCTTTACCTACCACAGCGCTGGAGCTGATGCGACCTTCCACCATCACCGGACCCAAGGTTCCTGCATTGAAGTTGATGTAGCTGGCTCCTGGCATCACGGTGGTACCGGCTGCGAGTTGCGCTCCCATGCGCACTTTTGCAGCATCCAAGATTCTGGTGTTGTCGGCTGGAATGATATGCTGCAAAAATCTCGGGAATTTATCCACACTATCGATGATAGGATACTCGCCACTCATCTTGAGCTCCAGCTCATGCTCTCGCAGCCACTCCAGCTCGATTGGGGTATTGCCGCTCCAAGCCACGTTGTGCAAAACGCCAAAGGCTCCCGAGAGGTTCACGCCCCGAAGAGGCGCTTTGCCGGTGGATAGGGCGTAAAGCTTGAGATAGACCGCCTCCACGCTTTGGGGCGCTTCGTCGGCGAACAAGAAGATGAGTCGGTAGTTGACCAACTCGCCATCCGGGAGGGAATCGAGGTATTTGATCACCTGCACGTTTTTATGGGCCTCTCCTTTGGCTTCACTCACCCAGGGATGGCACATGGAAAGTGCGTTGGTCACAAAATCTCTGTCCACATCGAACACCGCTTCGCTCTCTTTTGGGATAGAAAAGCCTGCATCCACCAGTGCTTTTTGAAAAATTGCGGCACTGCCGTAGTTTTCTTGCCAGTTGATGAAAGGAAAGGTGGCTTGCAGGATCTTGGAGTTATCCTTTTGTCCTCTATCGACTCTGGCGATCCCAAAGCCCAAGGGCTTTTGGTAGTAGTCGCTCGCTTGGATCTCTTCTACAAGTTTCATAAAATCTTCTTTGCTCATGTCACTCCTTTGTTATGGTAATCGAACGATTTTGATGTTGGCCGAGGCCTTGAGTTTTTGGAAATACTCCTTGACATTTTTGCCTCTTGTGCTTTCGGCCAATTTTTTGAGGATATAGCCTTTGGCCTCCTCGAAAGGTATCTGCTCTTTGCCCTCTTTTTTGGTCACGTAGATCAGCATATACCTATCCCCCAGTGGCAAGATGGGGCCAAAGTGGCCTTCGGGGATTTGATTTAGCAGTGTAGCGAACTTGGGGTTGACCTTTTGGAGCTCCACGCTCTCTTCGCCCTTTTGCAAAAGCATTGGGTTTTGGGGCTGATAGAGAGGATTTTGGGCGATTTTGGCCAAAACCTCTTTGGAAGGAGAGATATATTTGAAAATATGTACCTTTTTGGCTACTTCGAACTCTTGGGGATGGTTTTGGTAGTACTCTTTTAGCTGCTGTTCGTTTGGAGCTTTGGACTGGAGTTTGGCGATGGCTTGGTAGAGTTTTTTGCGAAGCAGCTGCTCTTTGAAGCTCTTTTTATACTCCTCCCACGAAAGCCCCTTGGACTCTATCGCTTCACGCAAAGAGAAGATATCCATCCCCTTGGATCTGGCAAAATCATCGATAGCGTTTTGGACCTCGAAGTCGCTCACACTGATCCCGAGCTTCTTGGCCTGGGCGGCTTCGAGCTTTTTTTGAATGAGCAGATCGATCGCCTCTTTTTTTGGGATATGAAGATTTTGGGCCGTCTTCTCGATCTCGTAGGTGGTGATCGGCTCGTTGTCGACGATGATGGCGATGCCGTCCAAAAATCTGGCATACGCCACACCCATCAGCAGCAGAGCCACAAGCACTTTTTTCATACCAAGCCTTTTACTCTTTTTGACGATTTTACCAGCTTATAACTAATAATTGGTTAAAATAGAAACAAAAAAGAAGGAAGATAATGGTTGTGACGAGATTCGCTCCAAGTCCCACGGGCTATTTGCATATAGGAGGGCTTCGTACGGCCCTTTTTAATTGGCTGTGGGCCAGAAAGAATGGAGGAAAATTTATCTTACGTATCGAAGATACGGACTTGGCCAGAAACAGCGAGGAGGCTACGAGAGCGATTTTGGAGGCCTTCGAGTGGGTGGGACTCGACTACGATGGCGAGGTGGCCTACCAGTCCAAGCGCTTCGATATCTACAAACGCTACATCCAAAAGCTTTTGGACGAGGGCAAAGCCTACTACTGCTATATGAGTAAAGAGGAGTTAGATCAGCTTCGCGAAGAGCAGATGAAGCGGGGTGAGCGGCCAAGATACGATAGAAGATATCGCGACTTTACCGGCACACCGCCAGAAGGGGTCAAGCCTGTGGTGCGCATCAAGGCCCCTTTGGAGGGAGATATCGTCTTTGAAGACGGCATCAAAGGCACCATCACCATCAAAGCAGAAGAGCTGGATGACTTCATCATCGCCAGAAGTGACGGGACACCTACCTACAACTTCGTGGTGGCGATAGATGACGCACTCATGGGAGTGACGGACGTGATCAGAGGAGACGATCATCTCTACAACACACCAAAGCAGATCGTTGTCTACGAGGCTTTGGGACTGCCGATCCCCAGATTTTACCATGTGCCGATGATCCTTAACGAGCAGGGCAAGAAGCTCTCCAAGCGAGATGGAGCGATGGATGTGATGGAGTACAAGCGTATGGGCTATCTGCCAGAAGCCTTGCTCAATTTCCTTGTACGTCTTGGCTGGAGTCATGGTGATCAAGAGATCTTTAGCCTTGAGGAGATGAAAGAGCTTTTTGATCCAAAAGATATCAACAAATCGGCCTCAGCCTACAACCTCTCCAAGCTTCAGTGGCTCAACGCCCACTACATCAAAAACTCTCCTAACGATCGGCTGGTGAAGCTACTGGAGGATTTTGGACTCTTTTTGGCCGATCACGACCGCAAGGAGATACTGCTGGACGCCCTTAAAGAGCGGGCCAAGACCATCAAAGAGCTGGCCGATATGGCCAAGGAGATCCTGGAGGCTCCCCAACAGTACGATCCAAAGGCGGTCAAAAAGGCCCTCAAAGGGGAGTGGAGAGAGATCTTGCAAGATTTTGTGGCCAAACTCCAGGCCAAGGATGCCCACTTGCCGGTGGATTTTCATGAGATTATGGAGGAGGTGGTCAAAGAGAGGCAGATCGGGTTTGGCAAGATCGGCCAGCCTCTAAGAGTGGCGCTGCTTGGGCGTATGAGTGGTCCCGATCTATCTGACGTGATGGCGATCATCGGCAAGGATGAGACCATCAAGCGGGTGGAAAATCTCTTGAGGGCCCACTCGTGAGACAAAAGGCGCTGGAGTATCACAAAGGAAAAAGAAGCGGGAAATTTCAGATCTGTATCACCAAACCTTTCGAAACCCAAGAGGATCTGAGCCTCGCCTACACTCCGGGAGTGGGCGAGGTGTGCAAAGTGATCGAAGAAAACCCAGATCTTGCCTACGACTATACGGCCAAATCCAATCTCGTAGCCGTCGTCACCAACGGTACGGCGGTACTGGGATTGGGAGATATCGGAGCGCTCGCCAGTAAGCCCGTGATGGAGGGCAAGGCGATACTCTTTAAAAAGTTTGCCGATATCGACAGCTTCGATATCGAAGTGGATGAAAAGGATCCCGAGAAATTCATCCAGATCGTGCGGGCCATCGCTCCTACCTTTGGCGGGATCAATCTCGAAGATATCAAAGCGCCCGAGTGCTTCGAAATAGAAGAGCGGCTCAAGAAGATCACGGATATTCCGGTGATGCACGACGATCAGCACGGTACGGCGATAGTGACGAGTGCCGGGATGATCAACGCCTGTGAGCTCACAGATAGAAGAGTCGAGGATCTTAAAGTGGTGATCGTAGGTAGTGGTGCGGCGGCGATCGCCAGTGCGAGGATGTATCGCCATTTTGGTGTGAGACATATCATCCTCATCGACTCCAAAGGGGTGGTGCACGCCAAGCGCCAAGACCTCAACCGCTACAAAAGAGAGTTCGCCTATCCAGAAGCGATCACGAGAGCCCAGGCTTTCGAGGGAGCCGATATGCTTTTGGGGCTGAGCCAGCCAGGTGCTGTAAGCCGTGAAGATATCGCCAAGATGGCGCCAAAACCCATCATCTTCGTCTGCTCCAATCCGGTGCCAGAGATCATGCCACAGAAGGTGCGAGAGGTGCGTCCCGAGGCTATCATCGCCACGGGCCGGAGCGACTTTCCCAACCAGGTCAACAACGTCCTTGGCTTTCCCTATATCTTTCGAGGAGCCTTGGATACAAGAAGCAGAGCCATCAACTACGAGATGATGGTGGCGGCCGCAAAAGCGCTGGCCGCTTTGGCCAAAGAGGAGGTACCACAAAAAATCAAAGAGATCTACAGCAAGGATCTACGGTTTGGACCCGACTACATCATCCCTACACCATTCGATCCAAGATTGCTGCCAAATGTGAGCCTGGCCGTAGCAAAAGCGGCAGTGGGGAGTGGCGTAGCCAGAGTGGTGCCCGAGTGGGAGGAATACGAGAAGAGACTTCTTAGATGATCCTTTTTGGCTTTTCGAAAAAGTACCCTTGGGAGTAGTCGATACCTATCTTCTTGACCTCTTCGAAGATAGCTGCGCTGCTGACGAACTCCGCTATGGTCTGGATACCCGACTCTTTGGCCAAAGTGTGGATCGCTCGCACCACCCGTCTGGCGTTTTGGCTGGTGGGGAGCTGCTGTATCAGTGAGCCGTCTATCTTGATATAGTCGATATCCATATTGAAGATGTGGGCGAAGTTGGAGTAGCCGCTACCAAAGTCGTCGATAGCTACCTGGCACCCTTGGCCTTTTATTATGGAGATGAAATCCTTGACCACTTTGTAGTCTTTGAGCGTTTCGCTCTCCAGTATCTCGAAGGTAAGAAAGGGAGCCACCTTTTTGTTCTCTTTCAAAAATCCACCCAAAGCCTTCAAGATATCTGGATTTTCGATATCGTTCATGGAGATGTTGATGGAGATCGGTTTTTGGAGCTTTTGAAGGGCTTGGAAACTCTTGCGAAGCATCGCTTTGGTGATTTGTGGATAGAGTCCCATCTCTTTGGCAAGCTCCAGATAGGGGTAGATCGTCTCATACCTCTCCTTGTCTCTGATTCTGGCCAGAGATTCATATTTGGCGATGGCTCCGGTATCGTTGTGGATGATGGATTGGAAGAAGGGTACGATCTGATCTTTTTGCACCGCCTCTTTGAGCGTTTTGCTCTTGTGGATATTCTCTTTGATCTGCTCAAAACTGCCCAGCTCTTTGGTATAGATGGCATAGTTGCGATGTCGTCGCTCTTTGATGGATCGTAGAGCCATATCGGCGGTCTCCAGGAGCGGCCGTTTCCTTGTCATTCCTACCGAGACGGTGACCAAAAGCTCGATGTTTTTGAAGGTGATCTTCTCTTTGTTGAAAGCTTCCGTGATCGTAGAGGCGAAAAGCTTCTCGTCGATAGGTGTTTTCTCTTCTATAAGTATACCAAACTCGTCTGCACCGAGTCGGTAGAATTTGGCTTCGTAGTGAAGGGGAAGAGCTTTTTGCAGTATCTTGGCGCTCTGGCGCAGGATATGATCTCCTACTTTGTTGCCGTAGAAGTCGTTGTACTGCTTGAATCTGTTGATATCGACGATGGCGAAGAAAGGCGAGGCGATATGGCGGATATCTTGTTTGTAGGCTCGCCTGTTGAGTAGTCCCGTCAGATCGTCGGTGATAGCGTAGCGCTGTAGTTTGGCCTGCAGCGTTTTGAGGGTTCTATTTTCTTGATAGAGGCGGTGCAAAAAGTATAAAATGGCCAAGATGGAAAGAAAATAGAAAAAGAGCAGTAGATAAAAGAGCTCTTTGAGCCTATGCCCTTGCGAAGCGAAGTAGCGTTCCAGATGGTTTTGCAAACTTTTTAGAGTGGTGAAAGTTTGCAGATGGGTGATGGTGTTGAGAGTGCTCAGATAGGAGGGAAAATGCCGCAAGAAGAGTTTGGCGTGGGAGAGCAGGCGAAAAAGATAATCGCTGGGGTCGTGACGTACGACGTAAGGAGAGAGTAGACGGATCTCCTTTTTTATCGGATCCAAGAAGTCCGTATCGAGGCCGTTTTTGGCCAAAAGTATGTTTTCCTCCAGCCGTAAAATGGCCGTAGCGATCTTTTTGTTCTTCAAATATTTTGGCGGTATTTTTTGTAGCATCCGCAGCAGATAAGACACGGAGTTTTTGATCGTTGCGTTGGTCTGTTTGAACTCCTCTATCTTTTGGAGTTTATGGAGCAAGAGCTTCTCGTAGCGCCGATAGAGGGAGTGCAGCTCCTTGTCTTGGGTGATTAGAGGTAGACTCGTGGCCTTTTGGAGTCCCTCTTGGAGCTGTTTTTGGATAGAGGAGAGCTCATCGTAGTTTTGATAGAGAAAAAAGGAGGTTTTGAGCACCTCGTAGTTGAGGCGCATCTCCTTGTGCAGCATTCCATCGATCCATGAGGAGAGCTGAGTGCGGGTCTGGAAATAGTGTTGGCTGTAGAGTTGGAAGAACCAAAAGAGTGCGATGCCTATCATCCCCAAAAAGATAGTAAATATGATTCTCATCTTACTTATCCTCTCGCAAAATGGCCGGTTGCTGACCGGTGAGGGTATGGAGGAAAGCGACGAGGGCTTCTTGCTCTTCGGGCGTGAGGCGAAATCCCAAATTGTGATAGGACATCTTCTTTATCGCTTGGCGCAAGGTGGAGACGCTGCCGTCGTGAAAATAGGGGGCTGTGAGAGCGATATTGCGAAGGGTCGGGACCTTGTAGACACCTTTGTGATCGGGATTTTTGGTCACTTCGTAGCGGTCGTGGGGAGATGGACCCTGGTATGGGATCACCGTGCCGATCTTTTGAAAGGAGTTGCCTCCTATATTGATGCCGTTGTGGCAGGTGATACAGCCGAGCTCCTTGAAAAGCAGATACCCTTTATGCTCTTTTGGCGAAAGAGTGGTCTCTTTGCGCAAGAATCGATCGAATTTCGAGTTTGGAGTATAGAGGGCCTTTTCAAACTCCGCTATCGCTTTGGTCACCATATCGATGGTGATCTTTTGGCTGCCGAAGATCTCTTCGAAAGCTTTTGGATAGTAAGGAGAGTTTTGCAAGCGGGTTAGAAGGAGGGAATCGCTCATGTTCATCTCTTTTGGGTTGTGTAAGGGGCCCAGGGTCTGCTCTTGGAGCGTGGCGACTCTGCCGTTCCAAAACTGTGCGAAATTGAAAAAGGAGTTGTAGACGGTGGGGGAGTTGAGATCCCCTTTTTGTCCTCCCACTCCGATGGAGAGGGGCTTGTCGTCGGCTCCTCCATGCTCTGGCTTGTGGCAGCTGGCACAAGAGACGCTCCGGTCACTGGAGAGCATGGGATCAAAAAAGAGGACCTTTCCAAGCTCGGCAAGCTCTTTGTCGTAGGGCACCTTTTGTGGGATGGGGGCAAGAGGTGATCGAGCAAATAGCAGTAGAGGCAGCAAGAGGAGCCAAAGCACTCTCATCTTCCACTCTTTTTGGCCAAACGTAAAAATTTTTTCAAGCCAATCTTCTCTTTTTTTTGGATTTTATATCCTATCAATTTCAAATAGCTCCTGATCTCTTTTTGACTGATCCCGCTACGTTTGGCGTAGCGTCTTAGCAGATAGGTGGGTATCTTGGTGTGAGATTTCAAGAAGTTATTGGCCAACATCTCGTACTTTTTAGCTCTCTTGGAGCGGTAGCAAAATCTGGCGAAAACGAAAGGCAGCCCTGTCTTTTGGTACCACAATGTGGCCAGATCCTTGCAGTTTCGACTCTTTTGCACCAACGCCTTATCCCCTATTCGTACCTCTCCTTCCACCCCCAATATCTTGGCCAAAACGTTGGAGGTGTTGGACTCCTCGTCCTCTTTGGACTCTCCCGGACAGATGAGTACGCTGAGGACTTTTTGGTAGGCGACGATACCAAAATCGCTACAGCGGTATTTGGGAGAGAATATACTCGATATCACCGCCGCCTCCACCCTCCCTTTGATGAATTTTTTGTTGACTTGTGCCGGTGAGCCTTTGTAGAACTCCAAGGCTTTGCGACTACTGGACTCTTTGAGCCGTTTTTTCAAGAAGATATAGAATGGAAGGAGATTGATATAATCTATTTTGCCTATAATCATGGCGATATTATTTCAAAGTTTTGTTAAAATAAGCATAAATAAATAACGCAAGGATAAAAATGGTTCGTATCGAGTTTTTGGGTCCTATTGGAAAAGGGCCGATGCAGATGGAGGCCAAAAATCTCAAAGAGGTGGCCAAGGAGCTACAAAAAGACAAAGAGCTGCGAAAGTGGCTTGGTGAATGTGCCGTAGCCGTCAACGACCAGTTGGTACAAAGCCTCGATATAGAACTCAAAGAGGGGGATAAGGTGACACTCCTTCCTCCCGTGTGTGGGGGCTAAGATGCTTGAGCTCTATCCAGGACAGCTCGATGTGGACAAGATCTTCTCACGATGGCGCAAGTGGGGAGAGGATAAAAACTATGGCGCTTTTATCACCTTTGTAGGGACGGTACGCGCAGAAGATAAGATAGAGGCGCTCAGTTTCGATGTCTACGAGCCCATTTTGGCCAAATGGTTCGAGGAGTGGCAAGAAAGGGCGCAAAAAAGAGGAGCCCATCTGATGATGGCCCACTCCATTGGCAATGTGCCCGTGCACACCTCCAGCTATATGGCGGCGGTCTTTAGCCCCAAGCGGAGGGTAGCTTTGGAGCTTATCGACGAGTTCGTGGAGGATTTCAAGGCAAACGCCCCTATATGGAAATATGACGTGATCGCCGGCGAGCGTCGCTACGCCCGTGAGCGCAGCCAAAAGCTCAAAGGGAGCGGGCTGCTTTTAGATGGCGATCAGTAGAAGCTTGTGTACCAGATCGGTCAAGCGCATCAAATCGGTGGGGCTTTGTCTGATTTGGGTCAGCATCTGATCGAAAATTTTTGGATCGATCATCTTTTCTGTTAGATAGTTGCGAAAACCGTCTTTCAAGGTTTCGCTGCTTCGTGTATAGAGCACCACATCCTTCGCGATGGCGGTGACGAAGAAGTTGACCAGCTCGATCAACTGATTTTGGATCTCTTTGCCCGTAGGATCTTTGGGGATGAAGGCTTCGAGCAGTTGCAAAAGCTGGTCGATTTTGAAGGTGGAGATGATGAGCATCAAAAGCTCCAACACCTCTTCGAGCTCATACTCCTTGAGCTCTTTGAGGTAGATCGCAAGCAAAATGAACTTGACAAGATCGATATATTTGAAGAAATTTTCGCTTCTGTTCTCTTCGAAGTTCAAAAACTGGGTGATTTTACGTTTGTAGTTGAGGATATGAAAAGGCTCCAGATTGAGGTGATGGGAGTTGCGCAAGACCCACTGGAGGCTAAATCCCAAGGAGCGCTCGATCTCCAAAAGCTTTGGATAGAGTCTTGTACCAAGCTCCAGCTCCTTGTCGTAAAACTCTTTTTTGACCTTGGAGATGGAGAGCAAGACGCTCAGCATCAGATAGGATCGGACCTTGAGCAAAAACTTCTCCTCGCCCAAAGCCTCGAAATCGGCTAAAAAGGTGACTCCTGCGTTGTCGATGATGAGATTGGCTACCATCGTGGCTATGATCTGGGGGCGTAGAGGATGGGAGAGCACCTCTTTTTCCAGTGAAGGATAGAGGGCTTTGGGGAAATATTTATAGAGGTAATGTTCCAAAAAAGGATCTTCCACCAGTTCGGTCTTGAGCAGCAGATTTTTCAAAAATATCTTGCTGAAGGAGAGCAATATCCCCAAAATGGGCCTCACGATCGCTCCATTGCCATCCAAAACGGTGTGAAACTCCTTGTTTTTGGGAATATCGTAGTGGTGTCGCTCGAAAAACTCCACTCCCGATTCCAAAAGATCGATCGTTTGCAAAAACTCTTCGAGCATGCTTTGGGAGCGGATAGCATCGAGGGTGATGGCCAAGGATTGACTATGGTTGTTTCCAAAGACCTTTTGTAATACGCTTTGGGTGAGCTCTTTTAGGATCTCGTTGCGTCTTTTTTGGGTCAGTTTGCCCTCTTTGAGAGCTTGATTTAGAGCTATTTTGAGATTGACCTCGTGGTCGCTGGTGTCCACTCCGGCGGAGTTGTCTATGCTGTCGAGATTGATATGCCCACCATTTTTGGCGTATTCGACGCGCCCCTTTTGGGTAAAGCCCAGATTCCCGCCCTCGCACACGGCGTAGCATCGCAGCTGCATAGCATCCACGCGTACCGGTTCGTTGATCTTGTCGGCGATGAGGAGGTTGGATTCGTCGCTGGCTTTGACGTAGGTGCCTACGCCTCCTATATAGAGCAGATCCACTTTTGCTTTGAGTACGGCACGGGCCAGCTCCTCGCCGCTGACCACACTCTTTTTGATACCGAGTGCCTTTTTGATCTGAGGAGTAAGCTCGATCTCCTTGGCCTCTCTATCGAAGACACCACCTCCATCACTGATGATCCTTTTATCGTAGGCGCTCCAGCCAAGACCCGCTTCGAAGAGCCGTTTACGCTCTTTGTAGGCTTTGTGGGGGTTTGGGTCTGGGTCGATGAATATCTCGTGGGAGCTAATGGCTCCAAGGAGCCGTATGTTTGGATTGATGAGCATACCGTTGCCAAAGACGTCGCCCCGCATGGAGCCGGTGCCTACTACGCTGATGGGATCGTTGAAGATATCTATACCTTTGTCGATGAAGTGGCGTGCGGCGCTGATCCAAGCCCCATGAGCGGTGACACCCAGCTTTTTGTGGTTGTATCCATATTTTCCACCACTGGCAAAGGCATCCGCCAACCAAAAGCCTCTTTTGATGGCGATCTGGTTGGCCACATCGCTCATATCCGCCGTTCCTTTGTCCGCTGCGACCACGAAGTAAAAATCCTCCCCGGCTTCTGGAGATGGGTCGATCAGATCCAATAGAGCCTCGATATAGAGGCTATAAAGCTTTGTAAACTCCTCTTTGCTCACCTTTTGGAAAGTGAAGATCCCCCCTTTGGCGCCGCGTGGAACGATGATGGCGTTTTTGGCTTCTTGGGTGATCATCAAAGATTTGATCTCTTCTCTAAAATCCTCTCTATCGCTCCACCTGATCCCCCCTCGGCTGATCGGATCCGTGCGCAGATGCACGCCCAAAAATTTGGGATGGTAGACGAAGGCCTCGATATTTGGCTCCAGTGAGGGGAGCAGCTCTTTGATCGCTTTGATGTCGAATTTGAAGGCTTTGGCTTCGTTTTGGCCAAAAAAGTTGGTCTTGAGGATATGGTGAGTAAGAGCTTGAAGGATTCGTAAGATCCGGTCCGCTTCATAATTTTTTATCTGCTTGAAAAGCTCTTCTTCCTCGTATCTTTTTTGCCGACAAAAGTCTTTGGCTATCGTAGCTGCGATGGAGTGGTAGTGCAAAAATATCTTGATCAAGATCTCTTCTTGTTTGTGCAATAGCTGGGCCAGATATTTGACCATGATACGCAAAAAGAGGATCTCCTCGATCCCCACCGACTCCAAAAGGGCGAGTCTGTAGAGTCTACATCTTTTGGGTATACGCCCGATGAGGGCTTGTTCGATGATGGTGTGCAAGATCTCTTCGGATCTTTTTATCTGTGTGGTGTCGGCTTGGAGTAGTAGCCAGGAGATGTGCCCCCCTTTGCCTTGGTAGCTGACGTTGTCGATCGTCTCGATCCCGAAATCTTCCAAAAGGGGTACTATCGTCGAGAGAGGGATTTTCGTTTTTGAATAGATCTTGAGCTGAGGTGGCTCCCCATCCAAAAAGAGGATGAAGATGTTTTGGAGATTGGATAGGATCTTTTCATCCTCTTTGGTATAGGCCTCGCTACAGCTGGGTAACATTCCGTCTCCTTGCGGTTGGTGGCTTTGTTGTATAATAGCACAAACTCTTAAGGAGAGGGAATGATCAGTTTCGAAGAGTCGATGGAGAGACTCCAAGGACTCGAAGTGCCGCTATGCGGTGTGCAAAAGCTCTTTTTGACGCAAACGCTTGGGCGCCGCTTGGCCCAAGATGTGGTAGCCGATGAGGATAACCCATCAGCCCCCACAGCAGCGATGGACGGCTACGCCATCAAAGCCCGGGACCAGGTCAAGGGGAGCTTGCGGATCGTTGGCCAAACGCCGGCTGGAAGCGAAGTAAAAAGAGAGCTTGGAGAGGGGGAGGCGATCAAGACATTTACGGGCTCTTTGATGCCAGAAGGTGCCGATACGCTCATCCCCATCGAAAACGTTAGGGTAGAGGATGAGAAGATTCTCATCGAAAAGCCCGTACCCGAAGGTTTTAGTGTACGTCCGGTAGGAGAGAACTACACCAAAGGCGAAGTGCTCATCAAAAAGGGCTCTCGTATAGGTTTTGCCGAAATTGGCGTAATGGCCAGTCTCAATATCGTGATGCTGCTGGTCTATCAACGACCGAAGGTAGGGATACTCTCCACTGGTAGCGAAGTGCTCGAAATCGGAGAGCCACAAAGCTCCCCAGCCCAACTGCGCAGCTCCAACAACTATACGCTCGAGGCTTTGACGACTCTTCATGGGGGCGAGCCTGTACAGCTGGGAGCTGTGGGAGACGAGAGGGCTCAAATTACCCAGGCGATGAGAGAGGGGCTAAAAAGCAGCGATATTTTGGTCACCACCGGTGGGGTGAGTGTGGGGGATTACGATTTTGTCAAGGATGTGGTACGAGAGGCTTTGGGAGCAGAGGTGGCTTTCAAAGGGGTGGTGATCAAGCCGGGTCAGCATGTGATGGTAGCGCAAGCTGGTCAGAAGTTCATCGTCTCTTTACCGGGATTCGCCTACTCCAGTACGGTGACTTTCATGCTCTATGTGCTCCCACTGATCTATCGTATGCAAGGCTCGAACTACTGGCCGAAGATGGTCTACGCTACCCTCAAAGAGCCCTTTGTCAAACGAAGCAAAAAGACGGAGTTCACTCCTTGCAATGTCTCTATCGAAGATGGGGAGTTTTTCGTGGATTTTGCCGGCAACAAGGAGGGCAGTAGTGCCATACTGACCAACATGTTGGGAGAAAATAGAGCCCTTGTGGTCACATCGCCCCAAGAGGGCAACAAAGAGGCCGGCGAGCGGGTGCTCGTGTGGCTGATCAATCACATTTGAAAGGATAGAGAATGAAAAAACTGATTGCACTGCTTTTTGCGGTAGGTCTGCTCTTTGGAGCCCAGGCGAAACTGGATAAGAAATTTACCCTCACCACAGTGGAGGGCAAAAAGATCCATATCCATATCAAAAAAAACGGCATAGAGGTCAAGGAGTATCCAAACAAGGTGATCATCCTCGACTTCTTCGGCAAAAACTGCCCTCCCTGTCGCATGGAGATACCGATTTTGGGTGATCTGCAAAAGAAGATGGCAGATACGCTACAAATCATCGGACTGCATGTGCAGCGACCCCTCTCGCCAAGCGATGTGGCGATGCTGAGAAAAATGGGGATCAACTACCCGATAGTCGATTATTTGACAAATAAAGAGAACGAGGAGTTTGTAGAGTTGATGGGAGAGCTTACAGGTTGGGCACGATGGGGCAATTCAATACCTTATATGCTCTTTTTCGATCGAAACGGCAACTATGCTGGATATCATATGGGAATGGCCCAAGAAAGCAGTCTGGAAAAATTTATCCAAAAACTCGCCACTCCCAAAACAGCGGCTCCCAAAGAGAGCAACGCAACAAAAAAGTAGCCCTTGGGCTACTTTTTCAAAAACTCCTTGATCGTCTCTTCGTCGAGTTTTTCTTTGTCATATTTGACCACGATGATCTTTTCCGTTTCGTTGATGTAAAAGTCGGTGATCCCTTTCATCACTTTGAGGCCTGCGAGTTTCTCTTTGTCGTAGTGGTCGAAGTCCAAAAAGAGGTTGGCCCGCACTCCAGGATTTCGCATCCCAACGATCCAATAGATCCATACCACGCAGACGATGAGTACAAAGATCGCTACCGCCTTTTCACCTCCGTACTGGTACAAGAGCCCCCCTATCGCACCGCCTAAGAATATCCCGATATAGGCGAAGGTGTTGGCCACACCCAGGGCCGCTCCTTTTTGGTGCACTCTGGCAAATTTGCTCACGAAACTTTGCAAAAGCGGCTCAAACATATTGAAGCCTATGAAGAAAAAGACGGCTCCGATAGTAAAAAGGACAAAAGAGTCGCTAAAGCCCATGAGTGCAAAAGCGGCGGCGATGAAAAGCACGGAGACTATGAAGACCTCTTTTCCTTTGTGGTACTTCTCTCCAAAGACAGCTGCCGGACCCATGGCGAGGATCCCGAAGATTACGGCTGGCAAGTAGACCTTCCAGTAGTGCTCCGGCCCCATACCGAATTTTTGCTTCATGAGGATCGGAATGAGGAAAAAAGCGATGGCCATGGTAGAGGAGTGGAACAAGAAGGTGATGTACATCCGCACGAGGTCTTTATCTTTGAAGACCTCCTTGATCTTGGCCTCCTCTTCGCTGTAGTGGTGGACGATCTTGGGAGGCTCGGGCACTGCGGTAAAGAGGATCCCAAGAGCCAAGATCGCCAAAATGGCGGTGAGCCAAAAGAGAGCCTTGACGCTATAAAGCCCCCCGATGATGGGACCGATGATCATAGCCGCCGCGAAGCTTAGAGCGATCACCATCCCCATCACGGCCATGGCGTGGGCCCGCTCGTCTTCACGTACATAATCGGCGATCATCGCCGTTACCACGCTGCCGATCGCACCCGCTCCTTGCAAGAACCGACCCAGCAGCAACACATAGATATTGTCGGCCAAGGCACAGATCACCGAGCCTACGGCGAAGATGAGCAGGCCTATGAGGATGGTCTTTTTGCGCCCGATCTTGTCGCTAAGGACTCCAAACGGCACTTGCAGTACCGCTTGGGTAAAGGCATAACCACCTACGGCCACACCGGCCAAAAAGGCGGTCCCGCCGGGTAGCTGCAAGGCGTACTGCGAAAGTACCGCCAGTACGATAAAAAGGCCAAAGAAGCGTAGAGCCACGATGAGGCTCAGTGGCAAGA
>Ga0256831_1000909_pt1 | contig 15630 bp, 9 predicted proteins | sample 132544metaG_FD_189087 | JGI IMG/M metagenome (GOLD analysis project Ga0256831, IMG submission 189087) | Hydrothermal vent microbial communities from Lau Basin, Pacific Ocean - 132-544 | ecosystem: Environmental > Aquatic > Marine > Hydrothermal vents | place: Pacific Ocean: Lau Basin | collected...
CAACAATATTACCACCCTTAGCTTCCGAACCATCGGTTATGGTCAATACCGCACCATAAGGTACTTTATAACGTTCACGTTCACGACCATGAGTATCTGCCACCGTTAATTCACCGGAACGGGAAAACGCAACAATATTACCATTTTCCTGCGTTACGGTTTTAATATTATGCAGTCGGATGATACCGCTGGTTTTAATTTCAATGCTGCTGACTGAGGCAGAACGAGAGGCCGCACCACCAATATGGAAGGTACGCATGGTTAACTGGGTACCCGGCTCACCAATGGACTGGGCCGCAATAACACCCACAGCTTCACCCATATTCACTTTATGTCCACGAGCCAGATCACGCCCATAACAGGTCGCACAGATACCAAAGCGTGTTTCACAGGCAATTGGTGAACGAACTATCATGTGGTCTACACTCAATTCTTCCAGCTGTTCACACCAGGCTTCATCCATCAGGGTGCCTTTGGCAATAATAACTTCATCACTATTGGCCTTAATGACATCTTCAGCAACAATACGACCCAGGACTCTTTCACGTAATGGTTCAACCACATCACCACCTTCAATCAGTGACTGAACCATAACACCCTGTTCAGTACCGCAATCATCTTCTACTACCACCAGATCCTGCGCCACATCAACCAGTCGGCGGGTCAGATAACCGGAGTTTGCCGTTTTCAGAGCAGTATCCGCCAGACCTTTACGAGCACCATGAGTGGAAATAAAGTACTGTAATACGCTCAGTCCTTCACGGAAGTTGGCAGTAATAGGTGTCTCAATAATAGAGCCGTCCGGCTTGGCCATCAGACCACGCATTCCGGCCAGCTGTCTGATCTGCGCCGCACTACCACGAGCACCGGAATCAGCCATCATATAAACCGAGTTAAAGGAGGTCTGTTTAATGACATCACCTTTATTCGGGATACTGTCCTTAACATCATCAGGCACAATTTCTTTCAGAGGTTTGCCGGAAACCGTTGAAGTCGGTACATAATCAATTTCAATTTCGTCAAATTCCAGAATTTCCATCATGGACTTGGCGACCTGTTCATTGGCATGTGACCAGATATCAATGACCTTGTTATAGCGTTCACCATTAGTCACCAGACCGGATTCATACTGCTCCTGAATTTCCTGAACTTCTTTTTCAGCTTCATCAATAATGCGGTATTTCTCCTCCGGGATAACCATATCATTAACACCAAAAGAAGCACCGGAACGAGCGGCATAAGCAAAGCCGGTGTACATTAACTGGTCAGCAAAAATAACGGTTTCTTTCAGACCCACTTCACGATAGCAGGCATTGATCAGTGCAGAAATGGATTTTTTTGTCAAATCCTTATTCATCAGATCAAAGCTTAATCCCGGGGCTAAAATCTTGGACAGAATAGAACGACCCACAGTGGTATCAACCACCCGACTCTGTTCAACCAGCTCACCGTCTTCATTTTTAAGATATTCGGTAATTCGGGTTTTAACTTTGGCATGTAATACGGCATGACCCGTTTCAAAGGCGCGCTCAGCTTCCATGGCATCAGCAAACATCATGCCCTCACCTTTACTATTGATGAGTTCACGAGTCATATAATACAGACCCAGTACCACGTCCTGAGACGGTACAATAATTGGCTCGCCATTTGCGGGTGACAGAATATTGTTAGAGGCCATCATTAAGGAACGGGCTTCCAGCTGAGCTTCAATAGACAGAGGAATATGCACCGCCATCTGGTCACCATCAAAGTCGGCATTAAATGCGGTACAGACCAGAGGATGTAACTGAATGGCCTTACCTTCAATCAGAACCGGTTCAAAAGCCTGAATACCCAGACGATGTAAAGTCGGTGCCCGGTTGAGCATAATAGGATGTTCGCGGATCACTTCTTCCAGGATATCCCAGACTTCCGGTCCTTCTCGTTCCACCATTTTCTTGGCAGCTTTAATTGTAGTGGCCAGACCACGCAATTCCAGCTTGCTGAAAATAAAGGGTTTGAATAATTCCAGAGCCATCTTCTTGGGCAGTCCACACTGATGCAGGCGCAAAGTCGGTCCAACCACGATAACGGAACGACCGGAATAATCCACCCGCTTGCCCAGCAGGTTTTGACGGAAACGCCCCTGCTTGCCCTTAATCATATCAGCCAGAGATTTTAAAGGCCGTTTATTGGAACCGGTAATGGCACGACCGCGACGACCGTTGTCCAGTAAGGCATCCACAGATTCCTGCAGCATCCGTTTTTCATTACGTACAATAATATCCGGTGCATTCAACTCTAATAAACGCTTCAGACGATTATTCCGGTTAATAACCCGACGATACAGGTCATTCAGATCAGAAGTAGCAAAACGACCTCCTTCCAGAGGTACCAGAGGACGTAAATCAGGCGGCAGAACCGGCAGGATGGTCATGACCATCCATTCTGGCAGGTTGCTGGAGTCATTAAAGGCTTCCAGCAGTTTCAGACGTTTGGAGAACTTTTTCAGTTTGGTTTCTGACTCGGTACCGGCCATTTCTTCGCGGATAAACGCAATTTCTTTAGTGATATTAATAGCTTTAAGCAGTTCACGCACGGCTTCGGCGCCCATACGAGCATCAAAATCATCACCATATTCTTCAATAGCATCCAGATACTGTTCATCGGTTAAAATCTGATTTTTTTCCAGCGTCGTCATACCGGGATCAATAACCACAAAGGCTTCAAAATACAGTACCCGCTCAATATCACGTAAAGTCATATCCAGCAGCAGACCCATACGGGATGGCAGAGATTTCAAATACCAGATATGAGCCACCGGGCTGGCCAGTTCAATATGCCCCATCCGATCACGGCGAACCTTGGACTGGGTGACTTCAACGCCGCATTTTTCACAGATGACACCGCGATGTTTAAGCCGTTTGTATTTGCCGCACAGGCATTCGTAGTCCTTAACCGGACCAAATATTTTGGCACAGAACAAACCATCTCTTTCCGGTTTGAAGGTACGATAGTTAATAGTTTCTGGTTTTTTTACTTCACCGTATGACCAGGATTTTATCTTGGCAGGTGAAGCAAGTCCGATACGGATGGCGTCAAAATCGTCGAATTGATTTTGCTGTTTTATGAGATTTAATAAATCTTTCAACTTGGTATCCTCTAGTGATGCGCCATATGAGGGACGTAAATAACGCCCCTCAGAATTTTTTGTTTCAGAATGTCTTTAGTCGTTCAGCGTTAAGAAACAGACTAAAGACTTCTGTATATTAATCAACCTGTTCTAGTTCGATGTCGATGCCGAGTGCTCGTATTTCTTTTAGAAGTACGTTAAAGGACTCTGGCATGCCGGCATCGATGCGGTGATCACCGTCAACGATGTTTTTGTACATCCGGGTACGACCGGTTACGTCATCGGATTTAACCGTTAACATTTCCTGCAGGGTATAAGCAGCACCATAAGCTTCCAGTGCCCAGACTTCCATTTCCCCGAAGCGCTGACCACCAAACTGTGCTTTACCGCCCAGAGGCTGCTGGGTGACCAGACTGTATGGACCGGTTGAACGGGCATGCATCTTGTCGTCTACCAGGTGGTTCAGTTTGAGCATATACATATAACCAACGGTTACCGGGCGGTCAAACTTGTTACCGGTACGTCCGTCATACAATATAGACTGTCCGGATTCATCATTACCGCCCAGTTTCAGCAGACGTTTTATTTCACTTTCTGCGGCACCATCAAATACTGGAGTCGCCATGGGTACACCAGCTTTCAGATTGCCGGCCAGTTCGATGATTTCTGCATCATTCAGACTGTCCAGATCTTCTTTAGTACCAGCACTCTCATTATAAATTTCGTCCATAAAACCGCGCAGTTCTTTTACTTTTTCAGCGGCTTCTGCTTTTTGCTGCAGAATATCACCGATTTTCAGACCAAGACCACGAGCCGCCCAGCCCAGATGAGTTTCCAGCACCTGTCCGACGTTCATTCGAGAAGGTACACCCAGTGGGTTTAAAACAATGTCAACGGTACGCCCGTCTTCCAGATAAGGCATATCTTCAACCGGCACAATAGTAGAGATAACACCCTTATTACCATGACGACCGGCCATTTTATCACCGGGCTGAATACGACGTTTAACCGCCATATAAACCTTAACCATTTTAAGTACGCCCGGAGCCAGATCATCACCGGCAACAATTTTCTTGCGCTTCTCTTCATACTGTTCATCAAAGTCAGCTCTGGAATGATCCAGTTGTTCAGCCAGTTTTTCCAGCTGACCCTGCTTTTCAGTATCGCGCAGTTTTATATCTAACCATTTACTGCGCTGTTCCAGACCATCGAGAGTATTTTTAGTGACTTTATCGCCGGCTTTCATGCCCGGCCCACCATCAACAATTTCATCCTCTATCAGACGCTCAACCCGGCTGTAGGTATCTTCTTCCACGATGCGGAACTGATCCATCATATCTTTGCGAACCGCTGTCAGTGCATCATCCTCAATTGATTTGGCACGCGCATCCTTTTCCAGACCATCACGAGTAAAGACCTGAACATCAATAATAGTACCGACTTTACTGCCGGACACTCTTAAAGAAGTATCTTTAACGTCGGATGCTTTTTCACCAAAGATGGCTCGTAGTAATTTTTCTTCCGGTGTTAACTGGGTTTCACCTTTTGGCGTCACTTTACCCACCAGAATATCCCCGCCTTTAACCTCGGCACCAATATAAACGATACCGGACTCATCCAGTTTAGCCAGAGCAGATTCACCTACATTAGGAATATCCGAGGTGATTTCTTCTGAACCTAATTTGGTATCACGGGCAATACAGGTCAGCTCTTCAATATGAATAGTAGTAAAACGGTCTTCGTCCACCATTCTTTCTGAGACCAGAATGGAATCCTCAAAGTTGTAACCATTCCAGGGCATAAAGGCAATCATCATATTCTGACCCAGAGCCAGTTCACCCAGATCGGTTGATGGACCGTCTGCAATGACATCACCACGGGCAATGATATTACCTTCTTTCACCAGCGGACGCTGATTAATACAGGTGTTCTGATTAGAACGGGTGTATTTGGTCAGATTATAGATATCGACGCCGGATTCACCGGGTAAGGTTTCATCATCGTTCACCCGAATAACAATACGTGAGGCATCAACTTTATCAATCAGGCCACCGCGTTTAGCAACGGTTGCCACACCGGAGTCTTTGGCAACGGTGCGCTCCATACCAGTACCAACTAACGGCTTATCTGCTTTCAGTGTGGGTACAGCCTGACGCTGCATGTTAGAACCCATTAAGGCTCGGTTAGCATCATCGTGCTCCAGGAACGGGATCATGGAAGCGGCCACTGAGACGATCTGTCGGGGTGATACGTCCATATAATTTATTTTTTCAGGCGGCTGAGTACCAAATTCATTGAGATGACGACAGTTAACCAGAGTATCAGTCAGTTTGCCGTTTTCATCAATGGTGGCATTCGCCTGGGCAATCACATACTGGGATTCATCAATAGCGGACAGATAGTCTACTTCATCGGTCACATGAGAGTCTACAATCTTACGATAAGGGGACTCAAGAAAACCATAATCGTTAGTACGAGCATAGACCGCCAGGGAATTAATCAGACCAATGTTTGGACCTTCAGGTGTTTCAATTGGACAGACTCGACCATAGTGCGTCGGATGTACGTCACGCACCTCAAAACCGGCACGTTCTCGAGTCAGACCGCCAGGGCCTAAGGCAGAGACGCGGCGTTTATGGGTAATTTCAGATAACGGGTTATTCTGATCCATAAACTGGGACAGCTGACTGGAACCAAAAAATTCCTTAATCGCTGCGGAAACCGGCTTGGCGTTAATCAGTTCCTGCGGCATCAGATTATCAGCTTCGGCCAGCGTCAGACGTTCTTTAACAGCACGCTCAACACGAACCAGACCAACGCGGAACTGATTTTCAGCCATTTCACCCACACTACGTACGCGGCGATTGCCCAGGTGATCGATGTCATCAACAATACCCTTACCGTTTTTAATATCCAGCAAAGTCCTGATAACGGCAATAATATCATCGTTGGAGAGTATACCTGCACCGGTCAGATCTTCGCGACCAATGCGCCGATTAAACTTCATACGACCCACTGCAGACAGGTCATAACGTTCTTCAGTAAAGAACAGGTTATTAAACAATGCTTCTGCAGCTTCCTTGGTAGGCGGCTCGCCTGGACGCATCATACGGTAGATTTCTACCTGAGCTTCCAGTTGTGTACTTGAACTGTCAATACGCAGAGTTTCTGAAATATAAGGACCGGCATCCAGTTCGTTAGTGTACAAAGTCTGTATTTCTGTCACACCGGCAGCAATCAGCTTATCTAATAACTCTTCAGTGATCTCATCATTGGCATTGGCAATAATTTCGCCGCTGTCCGCATCAATGATATTTTTTGCCAGAGCCTTGCCATGCAGCAATTCCAGTGGCATATCAATGTACTTCATTTTAGTCTTTTCAATCTGGCGTACATGACGAGTAGTAATGCGTCGACCGGATTCTACAATAACATTGCCCTTGTTATCTTTTATGTCGAAACCATAGGTTTCACCACGCATTCTTTCAGAAACCAGTTTAAGCTCGGCTTTTTCTGCACTGATCCGGAAGTCATCAAAATCAAAAAACATTTCCAGCATCTGCTCACTGTCATAACCCAGAGAACGCAGCAGAATAGTTGCGGGTAATTTACGGCGACGGTCAATACGGACAAACACATTGTCCTTGGGATCAAATTCAAAATCCAGCCAGGAACCGCGGTAAGGAATAACCCGGGCATTAAACAGTAATTTACCGGATGAGTGAGTCTTACCCTTATCATGGTCAAAGAAGACACCAGGGCTTCTATGCAGCTGGGAGACAATAACCCGCTCTGTACCATTAATAATAAAGGTACCAGTTTCAGTCATTAATGGTACTTCGCCCATAAAGACTTCCTGCTCACGGATATCTTTTACTTTTTTCTTGGCACCGGAGTCTCTGTCATAAATAACCAGACGCAGTTTAACTCTGAGGGGCGCAGAAAAGGTCACACCTCGGGTACGACATTCTCTTTCATCAAAAGCAGGTTTGCCCAGACGGTAGCTGATAAACTCCAGACTGGCACTGCCATTGAAACTCACAATTGGAAATACGGATTTAAAAGCCCCTTCAAGACCAATTTCTCTGCGTCCATCAGGGTTGGTTTCAGATTGTAGGAAGTTACGGAATGAATCGAGTTGTATTGCCAGTAAGTAAGGTACTTCCATCACCGCTTTAGAGGTACCAAAATTCTTACGAATACGTTTTTTTTCTGTAAATGAATAGGCCATTTATTTTCCCGAGCAGTCTCTGTAAAAAATGGTAGGCTGCATGCAGCCAGTATTAACATCAAGAGGGCTAAATCAAGTTGACCCTTTTGAGTTATCTCAAGTATCTACCCTGTGCTTAGCTCTAGTTAAAAAGAACCGCGCAAGATATATACTTGAAATATGTCTATTTTAGAAACGGAAAAAGGCCGGTGGTCTAAACCACCAGCCAGCTTCATATTTATCGCTCCAAATTGTGACACAGCCAGCAATGCCGTGAGCGATAAAAAGGCTCTGTCTTACTTAAGTTCGACAGAAGCACCCGCTTCTTCAAGTTGCTTCTTAATGTCTTCAGCTTCGGCTTTGTCAACACCTTCTTTAACTGGTGCAGGAGCACCGTCAACAACCCCTTTAGCTTCTTTAAGGCCCAGACCTGTAATAGCACGAACAGTTTTAATGACGTTTACTTTCTTATCGCCAACAGCAGTCAGGATTACGTTAAATTCAGTTTGCTCCTCAGCAGCACCAGCATCAGCGCCTCCGGCAGCAGGCGCAGCAGCTACTGCAACAGCAGCAGTTACACCAAATTTTTCTTCCATTGCTTCAACCAGTTCAACAACTTCCATCACAGACATATTAGCAATTGCTTCTAACATTTCGTCTTTAGTTACAGCCATTTTTAACTCCAAAATTTTTTTGATTATTCAGTCACTGATTATCAGAGAATCGTCACTGGATAACCGGTTGGTTTACCATAAATACTTTCTATACGTTAAATCGTATTTCGTTTTGCTCAGCTACCCGCTTAACCTGCTTCTTTCTGATCGCGAACAGCCGCGATAGTCCGAACCAGTTTAGTGTGCGGCTCTGCCAGAGTACGAACGAATTTCGAAATTGGTGCTTTCATTACAGACATCAACATGCCAATTGCCTGATCTTTAGTAGGCATTTTAGCTAAGACTTTAACATCACCAGGAGTCATTAATTTACCGCCAATAGAGACGATTTTTACTTCCAGTTTGTCGTTATCTTTCATGAAATCAACAATAACCCGACCTGCTGCACCTGGATCTTCTTCTGAAAAAGCAAGCACCAGAGAGCCTGTCAGCTCATCTTGAATACATTCGAAATCTGTTCCCTCAACAGCACGTCTTGCCAGAGTATTTTTAACCACCCGAAGATAAACACCGTCCGCACGTGCTTTAGTGCGTAATTCGTTCATTTCATTGGCATCAATACCCTGATAGTCTGCGCCTACGACAGAGTGTGCTTCAGCGGCAACTGCAGCTACTTCAGCAACAATCGCTTTTTTACCTTCAATAGATAAAGCCACTTAGTACTCACCTCTCGTTTATGAATCATCAGATAAACATCCAGTGATCCGTTGCAGGATAAGAATTTACCTTAAAAAAACAGGTTTATTCTTAATTTTACAGATTGTTATTTATTGCTACTGATTATCAGTAATAACAAATAACTCAACGATGATTGTTTAGCATCCGAAGAGCTTAATTTTTCACCGTCTGCGCAGGCTGCCCTTTTAAATAAAAGGTTCTATTAAGAAAACACACTTAAAAAAATGGTTTTCACCTGCGGTCTTTGACGTTTACCATAAGCTCCTGAAATGCTAGTACTTAATGGTAAACCAAAGTTCTTTTTTCCCGCCCCGGAGGGAGAGGGAATACAATATTACTTAGCAGTAGCAATACTGCCCTGTTCAATGACCAGACCAGGTCCATGTGTGGTTGAGATACTGATCTTCTTCAAATAAATACCCTTAGCTGAAGAAGGCTTGGCTTTTTGCAAATCTGCCAGCAATGCTTCCAGGTTACCCTGTAAAGCTGGAGCATCAAAACTCACCTTACCAATGGAACAATGGATAATTCCACCCTTGTCTGTACGAAAACGCACCTGACCGGCTTTAGCATTGTTGACGGCAGTAACCACATCAGGTGTTACAGTACCGACTTTAGGGTTAGGCATTAAGCCGCGGGGACCCAGAATCTGACCTAACTGACCCACTATCCGCATAGCATCAGGTGTGGCAATAACCACATCAAAGTTCAGGTCACCACCTTTAATTTGCTCGGCCAGATCTTCAAAACCAACCACATCCGCACCGGCTTCTTTTGCCTTGTCTGCATTTTCGCCCTGAGCAAATACTGCAACTCGTACATCTTTACCGGTACCATTAGGCAGTACACAGGCTCCACGAACATTCTGATCAGATTTACGTGGGTCAACACCCAGGTTTACGCTGATATCAACTGATTCTTCAAATTTGGAACCGGGCAGTGTCTTTAGTAATTCTACAGCTTCGTCAAAACCATATAACTTACCGGGTTCAACTTTTTCCTGAATAACTTTTTGTCTTTTAGTTAACCTGGCCATGCTTACTTCACTCCCTCAGTATTTAGTCCCATACTTCTTGCAGTACCTGCAATAGTACGTACCGCTGCATCCATATCGGCAGCCGAGAGATCAGGCATTTTAATGGTCGCAATTTCTTCTAATTGTTCACGGTTAACGGTACCCACCTTATCACGATTAGGCACACCGGAACCCTTAGGAATACCTGCGGCTTTCTTTAACAGCACTGCTGCAGGTGGTGTTTTGGTAATGAAGGTAAAACTACGATCATTATAAACAGTAATAACAACAGGAACGGGCATACCTTTTTCAAGGCTGTCTGTTTTGGCATTAAATGCTTTACAGAATTCCATAATATTGACACCGTGCTGACCCAGAGCAGGACCAACCGGAGGACTAGGATTTGCAGAACCCGCAGGAACCTGCAGCTTGATATATGCTTCGATTTTTTTAGCCATAATTTCCTCGTTTGGGTGATAGCGCCTGTTCGATCAGGCTCCCCTGTTAATGCAGCCAGATATTATACCCGACAAACAACAATACTGCTAGAGGTTTATAACTGTAGCAGCATATTAGAATATAATTTAAGCTTTTTCTACCTGGATAAATTGCAGATCAACGGGTGTAGAACGACCGAAGATACTGACCGATACGCGCATTCTGCTCTTATCGTAATCCACTTCTTCAACCACACCATTAAAGTCGTTAAACGGACCATCAATAATTCTGACCAACTCGCCTGCTTCAAACAATACTTTAGGTCTGGGTTTGTCAGTACCTTCCTGAATACGGTTAAGAATAGCATCGACTTCTTTGTCTGTAATAGGAGCCGGTTCGTCTTTTTTGCCGCCGATAAAGCCCAGAACCCGGGGCGCATCTTTGACCAGATGCCAGGTATCATCATCCATTTCCATCTGTACCAGTACATACCCAGGAAAGAATTTACGCTCACTTTTACGTTTTTTACCACCGCGCATTTCTACCACTTCTTCAGTTGGTACTAAAATCTCTCCAAAAGATGACTCCATACCATATCGGGCAATGCGTTCTTCAAGGGAACGCTTAACTGCTTTTTCATAGCCTGAAAAGGCCTGTACCACATACCAACGTAATGCCATTTAATATCCCCCAGAGCTATCCCTGACCAGTCAACAATCGAACACCCCAACCAATGAACTGATCAAAGGTCCAGAGAATAATACCCACGATTACCACCATAACACCGACGGTTAAAGTGGTGGTGGTAGTCTCTTTTTTACTGGGCCATACTACTTTTTTCATTTCAACAACTGAAGCGCGTACAAAGGCAATACTTGATGCCCCTTTTTCTGTTTTTGCTGAAATCAGGAATGCTATGATAACTGCAGCAAACACGCCTAGAACCCGATAGAGCAGTGAAATTTCTTCCTGTGTATAATACACAAAAAACGATGCCGCAATGATAGCCACTGCAATGATTAGTTTTATTTTATCTGCCATTAATATGTCTTAATGATTTTTGAGAGATAACAAATTTGCATCTCTTGTAAAAGAAAAAAGCACAATTCTGTTTCCAGAACCCTGAACCAAAAATACATCCTGAGCCAGAATAGAGTTGTGCTGCTTTCCAAATGTGGCAGGCCAGGAGGGAATCGAACCCCCAACCCCCGGTTTTGGAGACCGGTGCTCTGCCAATTGAGCTACTAGCCTAAATTTTGAATAGTGTCATATCTGACTTAAGGTTTTATTCAGGAAACCTTCGTTGATCCCCCCTTCCTGAGAAGAAGGGAACAACTGACTGCTGTTTACTCGATGACTTTAGCCACTACGCCAGCACCTACGGTACGACCACCTTCACGAATTGCAAAGCGTAAGCCATCTTCCATGGCGATGGGAGCTATCAGAGTCACTACCATCTGGACATTATCACCCGGCATAACCATTTCTACGCCTTCTGGTAATTCACAGGCTCCGGTTACGTCCGTGGTACGGAAGTAAAACTGGGGACGATAGCCTTTGAAAAATGGCGTATGTCGTCCACCTTCCTCTTTGCTCAGTACATAAACTTCCGCTTCGAAGATAGTATGTGGAGTGATTGATCCGGGCTTGGCCAGTACCTGACCACGTTCCACGTCTTCACGCTTAACACCACGCAGCAGAACTCCAACATTATCTCCCGCCTGACCCTGGTCCAGCAGCTTACGGAACATTTCTACACCGGTACAGGTGGTGGTCTGAGTGTCCTTGATACCAACAATTTCGATTTCTTCACCTACCTTGATAACGCCACGCTCAACACGACCGGTGACTACCGTACCACGACCGGATATTGAGAATACGTCTTCTACCGGCATCAGGAAGTCACCATCAATTGCACGTTCTGGCTCAGGAATATATTCATCCATGGCATCAACCAGTTTGTAAATAGAAGGTACACCAATTTCACTCTGATCGCCTTCCAGCGCCTTCAGTGCAGAACCAATAATAATGGGGGTGTCGTCGCCTGGGAAGTCATAGCTGTCCAGCAGTTCACGGATTTCCATTTCCACCAGTTCTAATAATTCTTCGTCGTCTACCATATCCGCCTTGTTCATATAAACAAGAATGTAAGGTACGCCTACCTGGCGGGATAATAAGATGTGCTCACGAGTTTGCGGCATAGGGCCGTCGGCTGCACTGACAACCAGAATTGCGCCGTCCATCTGGGCCGCACCGGTGATCATGTTTTTTACATAGTCAGCGTGTCCCGGGCAGTCTACGTGCGCGTAGTGACGGGTATCAGATTCATATTCTACGTGGGAAGTCGCAATGGTAATACCACGTGCTTTTTCTTCAGGAGCAGAGTCAATCTGATCAAAAGCACGGACTTCACCACCGTGCTTTTCCGCCATACATTTGGTTATGGCTGCGGTTAATGTGGTTTTACCATGGTCAACGTGGCCAATTGTACCAACGTTCACATGTGGTTTCGTACGTTCAAATTTTTCTTTAGACATGGTTTTATCCTGAACTATCTATTAACTATATTAATTAAAAAAACATTTTCACCAAATTGTTTACAAACCCGGACCTGTGCTCTTTAATAATTTTCAAAGAGCCCTTCCGGGGATGCTTGAAACATTAGCCGCATCTTATATCATAATTCTGACAATAAGGCACGAAAAATTTATAAAAACAGACTAATCTAATAACTATTCATCCGTTTATTGAGTAACCAGCATTTAGTTCCCTCTCCCAGAAGGAGGGGGAACTAAAGCTTATCCGTGTTTCTTAACTATGGTTTCCACCACACTGGATGGCGCTTCAGAATATTTACTGAATTCCATTGAGTAACTGGCACGCCCCTGAGTTGCGGAGCGTAAGTCCGTGGCATAACCAAACATTTCTGATAACGGCACATCAGCGTGAACAATTTTTCCCACCGGACCATCTTCCATTCCTTCAACAATGCCTCTACGACGATTTAAATCGCCCATTACATCACCCATATAATCTTCCGGCGTAACCACCTCGACCTTCATCATGGGTTCCAGCAGTACCGGACTGGCCTGTTTCGCCCCTTCACGCAATGCGTATGAGCCGGCAATTTTAAAAGCCATTTCATTGGAGTCAACATCATGATAAGAACCATCAAACAGGGTTGCCTTGATGTCCACCAGCGGAAATCCTGCAATCACGCCATTTTGCATCTGTTCCTGAATGCCTTTATCAACTGCACCAATATATTCTTTAGGGACCGTACCGCCTACCACCTCATTAACGAATTCGTAACCATCCTGCGGTTCCAGTTTTAACCAGACATGACCATACTGACCACGACCACCTGACTGACGAATAAATTTACCTTCCACTTCCACTTTTTTGGCAATGGTTTCGCGATAGGCTACCTGCGGCGCACCGACATTAGCTTTTACCCCAAATTCACGCTGCATCCGGTCGACAATAATATCCAGATGTAATTCTCCCATACCGGAAATAATGGTCTGTCCCGATTCCTCATCAGTTTTAACCCGGAAGGAAGGATCTTCATGCGCCAGCTTACCCAGAGCAATACCCATTTTTTCCTGATCCGCCTGAGTTCTGGGCTCAACAGCCACAGAGATCACCGGCTCTGGGAATTCCATCCGTTCCAGAATAATAATATTGTTCGGGTCGCATAAGGTATCACCGGTAGTGACATCTTTCAGGCCCACTGCAGCCGCGATATCTCCTGCCCGTACTTCCTTAATCTCCTCACGGTGATTGGAATGCATTTGCAGAATCCGGCCTATACGTTCTTTTTTTCCTTTGACAGAATTAAACAGGCCCTCTCCTGATTTAAGCACGCCGGAATAAACCCGGAAAAAAGTCAGTGTGCCAACAAAAGGGTCGGTAGCAATCTTAAACGCCAGCGCAGCAAACGGCTCATCATCCGAGGCATGACGCTCTGCTTCAGTACCCTCCTTATCATCCAGTATTCCTCTAATGGCTTTGACTTCCGTGGGTGACGGCAGATAATACACCATGGCATCCAGCATGGCCTGTACACCAATATTTTTAAATGCACTGCCGCAGCATACCGGAACAATTTCTGTGCTTAAACAACGCTCTCGAACACCCTGATGAATTTCCTGTTCACTGAGTTCCTCGCCTTCGAGGTACTTGTTCATTAATTCTTCATTGGCTTCAGCGGCGGCTTCCACCAGGTTTTCACGCCATTCATTACAGACATCAACCATATCCTCAGGAATATCCCGAGTCTCATAATTGATCCCCATATTTTCTTTTTCCCAGTAGATGGCTTTCATCTTAACCAGATCCACCAGCCCTTTCAGATTTTCTTCCGCACCAATGGGTATCTGCACCGGTACCGGATGGGAACCCAGACGGGTTTTAATCTGTTCTACTACGCGCAGAAAATTTGCCCCGGAACGATCCATTTTATTAACAAAGGCCATTCGGGGGACTTCATATTTGTTTGCCTGACGCCAGACTGTTTCTGACTGCGGCTCTACACCGCCTACCGCACAGAAAACAGCTACTGCACCATCAAGCACACGTAATGAGCGTTCAACTTCTATGGTGAAGTCAACGTGTCCGGGGGTGTCAATAATATTGATACGATGGGCATCAAACTGCTTGTCCATACCCTTCCAGAAACAGGTGGTTGCAGCAGAAGTAATGGTAATACCCCGTTCCTGCTCCTGTTCCATCCAGTCCATAGTGGCCGCGCCGTCATGCACTTCTCCGATTTTATGAGAAACACCGGTGTAGTATAGAATACGCTCTGTGGTGGTCGTTTTACCAGCATCAATATGTGCCATAATGCCCACATTGCGATAGCGAGTAATCGGAGTTATACGTGCCACTTTATAAACCTCTTAAGGATTTAACCTTGTATATTAAATATACAAGGTTTAATGTAAAAAGGGCGAATCCTCCTTAAAAGAATGAATCGCCCTTCTGACTCAAGACTTTCGACTCAAGACTTACAACTTTTTTACCAACGGTTTTTTACCAACGGTAATGTGCGAATGCTTTATTCGCTTCTGCCATACGGTGTGTATCTTCACGTTTCTTAACAGCGGATCCTTTGTTTTCCAGCGCATCCATCATCTCACCGGCCAGTCTGCGACCCATGGATTTTTCACCGCGTTTTCTGGCGGCATCCACTAACCAGCGCATACCCAGAGTGGCCTGACGTTCGGTACGAACTTCTACAGGAACCTGATAGGTTGCACCACCCACACGACGGGATTTTACTTCCACGGTAGGACGGATATTTTCAATTACTTTGTTAAACAGCTCAACCGGCTCACCTTTGGTTTTCTCAACCACGATGTCCAGAGCACCATAGACTATTTTTTCAGCAACGGATTTTTTGCCGCTGAACATAATAATATTGATAAACTTGGCCAGACTTTTATCCCCAAACTTGGGATCAGGTAGAATTTCGCGTTTTACTGCGGCTCTTCTCCTAGAC
>Ga0256831_1000910_pt1 | contig 15623 bp, 26 predicted proteins | sample 132544metaG_FD_189087 | JGI IMG/M metagenome (GOLD analysis project Ga0256831, IMG submission 189087) | Hydrothermal vent microbial communities from Lau Basin, Pacific Ocean - 132-544 | ecosystem: Environmental > Aquatic > Marine > Hydrothermal vents | place: Pacific Ocean: Lau Basin | collected...
GATAAAAATGGTGGGCGAATTCGAAAACCCCCAAGCCAACCCCAACCCAACCAACGGAGCAACCACAACCGACTTTTGGGCAGTTTTGGACATAGTAGGGCAGGAATTCGACATAGAAGAGCTTGGAGTCGAGATAAGGCCAGAAAACGCCTTGGAAGAGTCCAGAATCGAGAACGAAGGCAAACCAATAGACTTTCAGAAGCTCGCAAGGAGGATAGAGCTTGAAAACCGCAAAGCAGTCCTCAGAGAGCACGAAATCAGGGAGAAAGCCAAGAGATACGCCAAGCTTATTGATGCGATTATCTCACGGTTTGGCAGAGATAACGAGACCCTCTTAGAAGCCCTTTACTGGAAGGAGAAGCTTAGAAGCTCCAGCGTTCCAATTGGAACGCTGGAAGACTTCGTTAAGTGGATTGAACCGCTCATATACGCCCAGAACCAGAACGAAGCCCAGAACCAGCCCGAACCAACCAACAAAGCCCAGCAGTTCCTCCAACTGCTCAACAAAGCCACCGAGAAGCGGAAGAAGGCCAGAAAAGGCAGGAAGACCGAGAAGACCCAGAACGAAGCTCAGAACCAGCCCGAAGCATACTTTAACGCTAAGTTTAGGCTCTATTTGAAGAGAGGAGACCGCAGGTGGCTCCTTTACACCAACAACCTCCAACTGGAACGCCTTAAGGAATTCTACGGCAGGAGATTCGACCAATACACTAGAACGGACGTTAAGAGCCTCTACATCGCCGACGAAGGCATCATAGCGGTTCCTGTCAAGAGAGATGAGCTTATGACCCTCAAAGCCCTTAAACCCGTCCTGCCCCTCGCCGAGACCATCAAAGCCATCGAGACCATAAGGCAGAACAGGGCGAAAAGACGGCAGATAGACCCCGAACGGGTCAAAAACGCCATCATCGGGTTCTATCGCCTCTTCGCCCTTTCCTAATCCCTTTTCTGGCCTTTTTAGACGTATTTAAGCCCCCGAGGAAGTTTACCATAAAAATGGGGAGACAGTTCAACAAACCGTGTTTTAATCACTTTAAAAATCCTGCACCTTGTATAACAAAGTGCAGAGATAAAAAAATGATTGAAGACCTAATCCAAATCCACACCCTTGAACTTTACCCTAACCCTGCACTTGACCTTCCTCGTCCTCTTGAACTCCTTAGCATTCTCCATAGCCTCAAGACGGACGAGACGGCCAAGGACTTCAGCCTTAAACTTATGATAATCCTCTTCGAGCAATCTAACCCGCTCGCAACACTCCTTACACTCTTCGCACGGTTTAAGCGTCTCCAACGCTTTCTTTTCGACCAACTCAGTTAGCTTCTTGATAGCAAAGTCGAATTCAACCCGTGCCGACTCATAAGCCTTCTGATAAACTTCATTCTCAAGCCTTTCTTCGAGAGCATTAAGACCCTCAACCTTACGATGAATCTCTAAAACGTCGGCGGACAATTCTCTAAGCTCCTTCTCGTGCCTTTCAATCGCTTCTAAGAGCTTTTTAACCGAATCCGAAACCCAACTAAACCACTTAAACGGGTTCACGACGACCACCCCCATCAATTACTTCGGAATCTCTACACTTTGTATAACAAAGTGCACTTTAGAGGAAGTGATAACCGACTGGACGAACTCTAACGCCTCTCTATCCTCAGGGTCAAACCTGATGACCACATTAGGCTTAACCCTAACCTCAGCCTTCTTTTTAGGCTCAAACGTCTTAAACATGACCAAAACGCCAACCCCAACACTTGGCATTACTAACTCCCCCTTAAACGTATAACTGTAAGAGTTCTTCAAGCGATACCCTATCACTAAACCCGTGCCGTTTAATAGCGTCCCACGTGAGGAGTATGAACCGAATAACAGACCCAGCCGACGTGGAAGGTTCAGCGTTCTTTACAATCTCATAAAACAAGTTCTCGCCCTCAGGTGGCAGTAAAACTATCTTAGTCCTGTCATCAATGTCCTGCACGTTATCAAAAAGAGCAATGGCCAAATTACCAAGAAAACGACCACGATTAGACTTCGAAACGTAAAAACGGTAAGCCTCACCCTTTACAACAATCTTAACGATAGTTGGCTTAATCTCAACGTATGCCACTTTCACCACCCTCTAAAAGGGAGAGAAAGGAAAGCCGTTCACTCTGAAACGACCTGAATCTCAGTAATGGTCGTATCCTGCTGGAACTGTTTAGTGCTCTTAGCGTCAATGCTAATAGTGGTCTGCCCCTTGGTCGTAGTAACCGTATCGTGAGTGGCATCAACGCCTATGGTCATAACAACCGTCCCATTGCTAATGAGCTGGACGGTAATAGTTTTACCGCTGAAGTAAGTGTTCCAGACTGCATCAGTAGAGTTCTGAGCAAGCGTAGTATCTCCTCCCCAGTTCAGAGTTATTGAAACACTTGGAGACTGACCCTCCTTAACGCTCCAACTACCAGTAGCCTTAGCTACGATAGTCGCCATACACTCACCCCCTTAAGTTGTCGAGGTTTTCAAATCATCTATACTATCCAATGCTTTAAAAGGTTTACCCAAACCAAGTAACTCACCCGTCCCAACAACAGCGTCCTTGAAAATCTTAAACGCCGATTCACGAGCCTTTAACAATAAATCCTCTCGCTCCTCCCTCGACAGCCCAAGAGCGTATTTCACAGCCTCTAAAACATCATTCGGCTCGTAATGGTATAAGACAGCAGTCTGATGAGGTAACTCGACCAGCGTATAACCAGAGGGTTTAACGGGAATTCCAACCGCCCACTCCCTAACCGCTGGAATATCGCCATAAACCAAAACGGTTCCAACAGCCATAGCCTCAACAACAGGCATTCCAAAGCCCTCGGCCGAGCTAACAAAGACCACAACCTTAGACGACCGCATAAGACGGAACTTAGCCTCGTCTGAAATCGTATTGTTAAACCTAACCACGAACGGAGACTTAACCACATCAGGCGTTACTACTACTCCCCTTAACCAACCACGATTGCCCAAAACCTCAGCAATCCACATATTCTTCCGTTCAGGATTATACCGCCTACCAATCATAAAAAAGTCATACGGACGATTCTCATATTCATTAACGTCTAAATCGAACAAGAACGCCCTCGGATTAATAGGACGAGGGATAATCTTAACCCCTCTAAACCCAACGTGCTCCATCATCTTAGCATTATGATAAGAAGTCGTGGCCATATCCTTCCACCACTTATAAACCTCAACCCAACTCGGTTCAGTCTTCGGAGTGTAACACGAATCAACCCAAGCGTATTCGCACCGCTCAGGATTGAAAATAAGTTGCGAAATATCTCCAATAAACAAGCACGGGTATTCATAAAGCTTATTCCATATGACAGCCGACTGGACATTGTAAAACTCACGAATAACCATAGTCGTGAGCTTTCCAACGTAATAAAAAGTAGTATCACGTGGAGCCTGAACGAAAACCTGAATCATAGCTCAACCCCCCAATTCAATCCTCGAAGAACGTTCTTAACAACTCTTTAAACCGCTGAGCGTCCTTAGACCTCGAATTGTTAGTAATTCCAGCCCCAATCCCGTAATGGACGAGTAATATAGCCTTATGAAGGTAGTAATCATTCTCAGGGTCGCCTCTCATCTCGCCAAAGAACGGCATAACCCCATTGAACGATTTAAAGAAAATGTCAACAACCACGTTATACAAAGTGAACTCTTTTTCAAACACTATGATTGAAGTAGTCCCATTCTTCCGAGCACCCCAATGAACCGCCGTGTAGCCTAAAGAACGCATAACAGAGTCCACACGACCAACCAAATCGTTAGAAAAACCGTCAATCATTATATCAATGTCGCTATGCGGGTGTAATTGACTAGTATAGTAATCCAAGGCCAACCCACCCGTTATGTAAGCTTTAATGCCTACGTCCCTAAGCTTTTCAACGATTTTCTTAGCCTCAGTCTCTAAAGTGGCATAGTAGGAGACCGTCTCCCTAACGTCCATAGCCCACCACCTCACTTAAGAGTTTCAAGGGACGGAGACGGTTCTACTGCTGGACTTAAATCCTTTTCGGGAGATATTACTACTGGATTCTCAATAGTAGTTGATGTAGTGCCTGTATCACCCTCACTACCACCGCCACCCTCGGAACTAACCGATAAGGACGCTCCAACGCTCGTGGTAGAACTAATGCTCAAACTAACGTGGAACTCATTGTAAGACGCTCCAAACTCTACATTAGTAGTAGCCGTTGCTGAAATCGTCTTAGAGATATTAGCGGTCGTTCTAAGCTCAATCTCAACATTAGTCGTAACAGTAACCGCTGATGAGATATTAGCCGTAGTCCTAAACTCTACTTTTGTATTAGTCGTTATTGGAATCTCAGTTTCCATCAAAGCATTAGCCCAACCAATGCCACCCTGAACCTCGGTCGAAACGTCAATCGAGAGGTTAAGGCTCCAACTACCACCAAACTCTACCGTAGGAGTTGCAGTAACGCTAACCTCGGCCTTAATCGGAGCTTCAGTCTGGAACTCCACGTTCGTAGTAGATTCAACGTCAATCGGCACAATTATGACTCCCTCATTAAACTGGACTTCCACTGACGTTTGAACCTCCGTCTTAGCCAATATCTCATTCAACCCGCTGAATGAAACCCAAATGTTCGTCTCAACGCTATTCTCTACGTCAATCCTTGCAGGACTACTTAACTTGGACAGAGCCTCGACACCAGTCGTTACCCCGATACTCGCATCAAGGTAAACCGTAGTAGGCATCAAACTACTACCAACCTCATAACCATACGTTGGAAGTCCACTAACGGCCTGATTAATGGTTCCAATTGGCGTAAGGCTTGAAAGGACGCCTGCAGGAGTTAGACGCTTATTGCCAATGAATGCTGGGGTTAGACCCTTCATCAACTCGCCAGCAATCCAGCCAACGATTGGGAGACCAATCATTTCTAAGAAACCACGCTTAACGTCGTCCCACGATTTAGCCTCTTTAATCGTGTTATAACCCTTCCAAATTCCGAGAATACCTAAGTCAGCCGTCAAAATATCAGGAATAGCATCAATTCCTTTATTGACAGCGTTAGAGAGCAAACCCCCAACGTCATAAAGGAATGAGCGTAAGAGTCCAACTATCCAGTCCGCAAACTTGCTAATAGCCCCGTAAATCGTATTCCAAATCCAATGGACAATTCCAAGAAGTTTATCGCCAAACCAATTAACCGCACCAACTATTAAGTCCCAAAGCTTTCCAAAGAAGTCTTTAATAACGTCCCACGCTTTTTCGAGAGCGTCTTTAACCTTGTCTGCGATGGCCATTAACCCGTCCCAAAGAGTTCTAATCACCCCAACGAGAGCCTCAGCTATCGCTTTCAAAAACCCGTAAATAGCCTGAACTATGCTCGTTATAGCCGTAATGAATGCGTAAAACCCGTTCTTTAGAGCGTCCCAAATTTTGGACGGTAAATCAGCTATGTCGCTCGCAATCCCTTTAATCGCATCGTAAATATCGCTCAGGATTGGAATGTCCATCGCCACCACCGACCCACGTCTTCAATCACTTCGAAACCTCTGCACCCTGTTATACAGGGTGCAAAGATATGAAAGTGATTGAAAGTCAAAGCTTAACCTCGACAATGAACCCCCTTGGACTTGGCCTAACGTTCACGAACGGAGCATACCGAGGGTCAATCTTAGACTGAATCTCCCTCTTAATGTCCTCAGCAGTAATCTCGACCACTACATAGTTACCGTCAGGCCTCTGCTCAATACGGTAGTTGTTAAGCCCTCCAACAGCACCCAACAGACCAGCACCACCAGTCTGGAACGGGTTCTGATTCGGCATCATTCTACAACACCTCCCTAAAGCTTTTCCTAACTTAATTCGTGTCCAAACAAGATTATAAGATTAACGGTGCTTATCGTAAAGTCCAGCGGGTTCTTCATACCCCACTCCACGTAACGCTTAAACAAGTCGAACACCCAATTAATGAACTTCTTAATCCACTCAACGATTGTGGCATAAATCACCGTAAGCCATTGGTAAATTTTAGTAGCAATATCCCTACCAACGTTAATCACGGTTGAAATGACATTATTCGCCGTTTCATAGACAGTCTGACCTACGCTGGAGATTATAGCCTCGATATTCGCTCCAAATCCGAGGATACTAACCATCGCTAATCACCCTCCTTCGGTTCTACGGTGATATTAACGGGCTTTAACCTAATTCCAGCGAGTAACCCTATCAGGAGGCCTACGTAAAGTAAGAACGTATGGTCAATCTTCCACGTTAGGGCGTTTATAATCGTGATAATAATGACGGAGATGATAGCGACTAACCTTAAACGGAACTCATACTTGTCCAACCCGACCAGCCTCCTCAACACAGTTAGTTGTCCCTGCACACTCGAAGCCCCCTCCAGTTATAGATTAGTAAAAAAAGAGTAATTAAAGGTAATCTCCCTACGATTATAGGGAGATTAGACCAGACACCCGCCTAAACATAGTCCTACCGAACCTCGCTACCGCAACACCAAGTAATGAACCGACGAGTATCTCAGCAATGTCCGTAGCGTATTTCTTGAAAGTCTCAATCAAAGTGCCAAGAATGTTTATTATGGTCTGGAACAGGCAAGCTATTGGGTCTTCTTCCCAATCACAAGTTGGTTCAGCAACGTCTTGAGCCTCTTGGTCAGCTACTGCCTTATTAACAACATCGGAGGTCTGGGATGCAACGTCGCTATTATTAGTGTTGTTAGTCTTAGAAAGCGTTGCTGGAGTATTAACTTGTTCAACCCGTATTTGGTTGTCATTAGTAGTATTAGTAGTTTTAGTAGCATCTACAATCTCAGGCATTCTTAATCACCCCCTAAAAGTTGTAAAAAGGGAGTTGGGAGCCTCCCAGCTTCAGAACGGGAGGCTGACCATACCAGCGATGGCCCTGAACATTCTCCTACCGAACCTAACGACAGCGTAACCGAGCATTGCACCGACGAGTATCTCAGCAATGTCCGTAGCGTAGTTCTTAAGGGCGTCCACTACTGCAGTAAGTATGCTCCAAATCGAGCTTAGGAGTCCGCTAAAGATGCTTCCAGCGTCCGCCATCTCTACCCACCTCCCGAACGGTTGTTATCATTACTCCGTAAAGCTTAAATCTATTTATAACTAACTCCCCTACGGTGGTGTTCCAATGGTGTGGATAAACGACAAGAGAATCAAAGACGCCCAATTGGGCTTAATCCGAGCAGGATTCCCAACAACTATAAAGATAGTAGGACGTAGGGAATTCCTGATGATTATAAGCCTTAAAAAGCTCAAAAAAGCCGTAGAAGGGCACGTAACTACTCCAGCCAGCTACAAAATCTTCGACGCCAGCGAAGGCTCCAAACTACGTCTCGGAATCGTCGTAGTTGGCGACTTCTCAACCCTCAAAATCGAAGAATATGGAGAACTATTAAGAAAACTCGAAAGAGAAGGCTTTAAAACCAATGTGGAACTCAGCGAGGACTTTAGAACACTAAAAGTCATCATAGACCTTGACCCGTTAATAACCGTGTTCACAGCGAGAGGAATTCCAAGACGCTTATTTACGGAAAAGATTAAAGTAACCAAGGATATGCCCTTCTTGATAATCCACTTCAAGGGGTGATGGAGTATGGACGAGAAGACTATCGTAGCCCTTTTGAAGGGCGAGTTGGAAGCCACTTTTAAAGAACTCGAACAAAAGCCCAGCGAAATCGAGGAAGCACTTAACGAGGGAGGAGAACCAATAGAAACCAAGGCAGAGACCACGCCAATGGGTGAGGAGAAGGTTGTAAACGTGGTTTCAAGGCAATCAACCACTAAGCGTGTTAAACAGTCTCAGAGGCAGATTCCAGCAATCTCACTACCAAAAATTGAGGTTGTAACCGTCGAGGAGTTTATAGAAGACACTCTAATGGCTGTTTGTTCGGGCGTCTCCTTTATGGACGTTGGAGACGTTGTAGCGGAGAGCGTGAACGTCATAATCGGCACGAGAACACTATACGTTTCAGTAAAGGGTGAGTATGGAGACTTCGCCGTCCCAATTGGCGTCATCTCACTACTTCTACGTAGGGTTTGGCAAATGGCCACTATAACGCCTGAATTGATGGATTGGCTTGAAAAGAACCAGATTCCCGAACCCGTTGGCGAACCCGACCCAGAAACGCTTGAATGCGATGAAAGGTGTCCAAAGAGGATTACAGCAGTCATTGACTACGGCCAACTCTTTATAGCCTTCTCAAAGCCCAAGGAGTGCGTTGTAATGGTTCCGAGCGACATATTTATGCTGTTCCAGACTCTAAGAGGCCTCGCCGAGAACCCTGAGATTGAGGAGATGATTACCAAGGCAGGCTTAAGCCTTTGAACATTTTCATTTTTCTACACTTTGTATAACGGAGTGAAGAGATAAAAAAATGATTGAAGGTGGTAGGCAATGAGTGAGGAAGTTAAGCCGAAGGTCGAAGAGGTTGAACCCTCTACCGACGATATTTTTGAGGAGTTGGAGCAAGAAGAGATTGAGGAGCTTAACAAAATCGCTGAGGAGACTGCGAAAGAAGTTCAAAAGCGTAAGGAGGAATTACAACAGTTTGCCCAACAGGTAACCCTCGCCGAAATAGTAGAGTGTATGGAGAAGATTAAGAAGTTCATAGAGCTTTACAAGGAAGCCGTTAGGACGAGTGAGTATCTTAGAGACTTGTTCGCTGACGAGAAGGAAGACCCGTCTAAGGCGTTTATTAGAATGTTTATGGGTCGTGGGTTCTGAAGTGGTTTTTATGACCCGTTCTATCCCTTTTTCAGTTTGTTGGGCACTTCCCAACACTCTATAATAGTCTTAACCCTCGACTAATTCGTATTGGGGAGTTAAGTATAAATAGGGGACAGTCCCCTATACTGATTGAAAAACCGATACGGAGGTGGGTGTAATGGCGAAGAAGTTCCGTGAGGAAACTGTTGAGTCCAGCCTGAAATACTACCAGAAGATTTACAGGAGGCTCCTGCACGAGGGTCTAGAACCCGGTCAAGCTCAGATGCAGGCCATAGCCTTTACCAGCAAGCGTGCACTCCGCTACGGTGCCGTCCTGTTCCTCAAGAAGATAGCTCAGAAAGTCGCTAAGAGCTACAACCTTCCAAGGCAGGAGTATCCAATAGTTTACGCCTACGTGAACGAGGTTGCCCGTGCCCTTATGGAGATGAGTGAAGAGGAGCCTATTGAGGACGTTATCAAGGGCATAACTGACAAGCACAAGGCGAGACTTGAAAAGTCCAGCTCTGGTGCCCTCAGCGTCATCGAGAAGCTCTACTGGTGGCTCGGACAGATTGAGAAGAACATCTGAGGGCGGTTCTAACCCCGCCCTCTCCTCTTCTTCGTGGTGGTTCTAATGGCGAGAGAATACATTTTTGATGACTCTCACTCGATAATCCACACCATATACGGTTTTGCAATCCCATTCGTGGCCTTAAAATCGTGGTTGGTAGCAACACTCCTCTTTTGGGCGTTCGTCCTGTATGAGGCTTTAGAGAAAGAGAACCCCACTTCAACCCTTGGCGATTTCACCGAGTTCGAGTTGGGCGTGTTGAGTGCTTTAATCATTTTGAAATCTCTGCACTTCGTATAACGAGCTTTACACATACTTTTTTTTGACTGCACTTTGTATAACGCCGATGGGCGTTGGAAAAACTACAAAGTCTTAGAGACTTTCTCCCTGTATAACAAAGTGCAGAAATAAAAAAATGATTGAAACTAACCCGACTTTGCCAACTCCTTACGCCACCGCTCAAAACTCGACCAAAGCCTCTTCTCGAACTCTCTCGACAATTCCGTCGTCTTCTCCGTCGTAACGCTTAAATCCGCCTTCCGCTTAGCTGTAAAAAGCACGTTCCACTTTTGCGGTGGCAATCCAAGGCTACGATACCCCAGAATACGTCTCAAGTTATTTAACTCTCTAAACCTGTCTGAACCAAGGTAAAGCTGTATGAACGTGATAGCTTCAGGTAGTAACTCGACGGTGGACTCAGCTTCAATCCTCACGTGAAACCCTTTGCCCGATTCTTTAACTTTAATCTTTTTAACTTTTAGTCCTATATACTTCTCCAGCTCGGCGAGACGCTTTCCTACCACGTGCCCGTTCCTCACGTCCTTGTTGTCAAAATCGAGAAGGATAAGAGCCTTATTCATTCAATCACCCCCAACTCTTTGAGAACACGGCGTAGTATGTTGCTAACGTAAGCCTTCCATATTACGTTCTTAATCTCGGCTAAGTGTTCTTCAAGGAAGGAGTGTAGGCTTTGAGTCCAGTAATCCCTGTAAATTGGTTCAACGTCGTAAGCGTCGGCTTTCCTGTATTCCACGTGGGTAATCATAAAGGACTCGTCGAACCAGTCTGAGATAAGGATATTCTGAGCCTCATAAATGCGTTGGCATTCTTGGTCGAGGCTAACGCCACCGTCCAGTTCTGATAACTCGCCTTCGACTGGATAATCCCACGCTAAGCCCTCGCTGAACCATTGGCGAACTATGTCGTCAATGCCTATCATTACGTCCCTGATGAAGTTGTCGTAATCGTAGGGGTATGCTTCCTCAAAGGGCGTTTCTATGCGGTCGTAGAGGCTGGACGGGTCTATCGTGCCCGTCTCGTTCACTTCCCAACCCACGATTTTGAACTTGGTTCCATTCACGAGGTAATCTATAATGTCGTTGGCTATCGCCTCGGCTAACTTCTTGGAAATGCCCCAATATGATGCAATCTCTTCCTTTAAGTGGTCTCTTTCCTCTTTGAGGTATCTCATCAGAAATCTAACGGAGTAAGGCTTCCCCCTCTCTTGGACTTTCTTTCTAAAGGCTTCTATTAGGTTCACGTTCTTTATCTCCAGCGTGGCCGTGATGCCTTTGTAGGTGGCTGTCAATAGTATTGTTTTTCGCCGTAGATACTGGCTTAAACCCGCATTACTGCACGTTACGAAGTCAGGGAATAAAAACTCGAAGTCAATGGCGACTTCAACGGTAAAATCGTGAGGCTTATGCCGTCTCCTCGACCAGTATTTAGAGTGTAGGCGGTATTCAAGGGTTGTCGGCACTAAATTGGCGTAGATTGGCTTTAACTCGACGCTCATTCCGTATCCACCCCCTTTGCAAAGTAGAATACTTTATTCCCAATCTTAATCTGTTTTATGAGCTTTGCTCCAAGCAATTCAGCTAAGGACTCCTTAACCTGCCTTGGCGAGTATTTTGACTCTTCTATGACCTTCTTTTGACGAACGCCGTCGGGATACCTCGCTATTATGCTGTAAACCTCGATTGAGGCTGGAGTTAGTGAACCGAGGTTGTAACCCGCTACTTGTAGTGGTGCGAACTTCATTGCCCTGTCCACGTCGTCTATGGTTACTTCTGTCCTACTGTCTATGGCCGTATAAATCCCGCTTATCCTCGCTATGTCAATCATTCCACGAACTACGAAGCCAACTTCAATGTAATCGTCCTCTATCTCGTTCCGATAGCGTTTTGAAAGGTGCTCAGCCACGTTTGTCGGCATTGTAACCTCGGCGTTGATTGAACGCTGATACCACGTATCAACCTCACGTGGGAGTTTGAAGCTACTTCCCCTCGTTAGTATACTGAAAGCGTCATCGAGGGTTGGTTTAAGGACTATTGGAAAACTACGGCTCAGTAGTGCCTTGTCTTCAATAGTTCTCTTCTTGAAATACATAGAACCGATGATGAAAGCGTTTCTAACCCGTATCGTGAAGGCGTTGCCTTCTCCGTGTAGTTCGTAGAAGTCGCCTTCACGGTGGACTGGTGGGGCTACCTGATAGCCCAAAGTCCTCGTGTATTGGTGGTCTTCCATTATGCTCAATAGTGCTTCCTTCTCTCGTTTCCCGAACTTCTGGAACTCGTCTATTAGTAGGACTTTGCCCGCTGAACGGATTACAAAGCCTTCTACTATCTCCCCGCTCTTCTTTATGGTTCCAATGATTGCTGGTAGCGTGTATTCGTGAGTTAAGACTCCGTAGCCTGCCTTCTCTACTGCATTGAGAAAAGAGCTTTTGCCAGTCCCAAAGGGAGATACTATCAGCGTGTTGATGCTCAATCGTGTTTTGAAGGTCGTGCCGTCCTGTTGAATGATTTTCAAGGCTTTGGTGGGTGCTGATGCGATAGTCAAGCCGAAAAGCTCTTCTATCAGGTTCATTCTCGACCCTCCTTTTCAATCATTTTTGTTTGAGTGCCCTTTGTTATACAAAGGGCAGTTTAGAAAAAATGCAAAGGGGTATTTAGAGCTTTTCGATGATGACAACGGGTTTACCGTCAATGGTCGTGGTTGCGACTATGACCTTGTCCCCGCCCTGAACTCCTAAGTGCTCAAGCTCTTTCGTGATTGCGAGGAAGGTTCGGTTGTTACTGGTCGTTACCGTGCGAACTCTCCAATTGTCCTTCCCGTAAGTCTTGTTAAGCTCGTCGGAGCGTTCTACAACCCGCTTAAGGACTTCTATATCCTCCATTAACTTCACCCCCTTCACTCTTCTCTTACCCTTGGAGCAAGTAAGAAGTTGTGTTTAAATCCTTCCGAGTCTTCCCAACGGACGTAGAGCGGAACGTCCGTTCCAAAGGCGAGTGTTACCATCGTGCTCTTCCCAATGCCTTTTGTTATCGTTGCGAGCCTTTTAACGTCGTATGTAGCTCTAACTGGAAGTTCAGCGTCCTCGTCCACTTCGTAAGACTGCACCCAATCGTGTTCAGGTGTTATCTCAGCTACTACGTCCGAGGTTTCAGTCTCACCCACGACTTTAAGCTTTTCGGCGTCCGCTATGAACTCCAGTTCAGTTGTGAAGGCTTTAATCGTGTCTATAAGGTCGTTTAGGAGTGCTCCATAGCCTTCGAGCCATACACTCATTGGAATTTCAGGTAAGTCAATACTCTCGGCGTCCGTGCTGAATTGTGGGATTCTAACCCGTGTTTTAAAGGGTTTCTCAACTATTATCTCCGTATAGCCTTCTCCCGTTTGGTTGAAGGTAAATTGAGTATCGGCTTTGACTTTGCGTAGAGCTTTTTCAATATAGCGAATGTCGTAGGCGGTTATTGTTTCTAACTCGTCTCTTTCGACTTCGTAGACGAGCATTGAGCTTTTTGGGAGGATTGCAGAGTAAATCATCGTGCTTGGTGGGTCTATTGTCCAGAATACGATGCTGTTCTCTTTGGGCATTGCATAAATCTCGGAGTGAACGCCCTTCATCACGTTTAGGACGTTTCTAAAGCTCGAAGGGTTCTTTGGAATGAATTTCACGGTTTTTCACCTCCTTAAAGTGGTAAAGAGGGAGAGAGTTTAATCGAGCTTTGCTACCTTCTTAGACTTCTTCTTGGGCTTCTTTGGGACTATAATCTCCTCAGGCTCGTCCTCGGCTTCGGTCTCGGCTTCTATTGGCTCTTCTTCTTCAATATCGGCGTCGGAGTAGTCCTCGTCCTCGACGGAGTTCTCATAGGTTTCTATGAGCTGTTCGACGTATTTTTTCATTCCTTCTGGGACTGGAACCACGTCCACAACTCTTGAGTAAGTTCTACCGCTCTTGGAGGTCTTGTTCTTGACGACTATCTGAGCTACGTGGCCTATGGCGTCTTCAAGCTCTACTTCCTCGCCTATGGCGGGTTTCCTGCCCATTAGGGTGCTCCACCACTTGTAGGCGTTTGACCTCGGTGTGAACTTGGTTGAGGTGAGGCCTTCGACGGTGGCGTAGTCTATGGTGCCGTCGTCTTTCTGGAACTTCTTGTCGAGTATCACAAAGAACCAGCGGAAGACTGGACGCTCTTCTCCGTTCCAGTTCAGGGTTCCCTCCTTGATGGCCTTCAAAAGGCCTATGTAGGTGCCTTCTCTAACGGTTGTGGTCTCTATAAAGCTCCCTTTGGATGCTTCAACCTTCACCTTCGGCATTTTGCATACCTCCTTTTGGTTGTGGGTGGACGGGTGGGAGCCTCGGTCGGGCTTCATTGACTCCCACCCTTTATCCCCCACTAACGGGTTTATAGGTTTTGCGGTGTAATTGCGTTGGGAAGACTGCACCGTGTTATACAAAGTGTAGAAAAATGAAAATGCTTAAAGCTGGTTGAGTATGACGCTCACGTGAACGGGTGCTGGGTCGTAGTTTACCCTGAATCCGAGTAGAACGCCTGCTTTTTCTGGTAGGTCGAATTCTGTAACTTCTTGGACGGATAGGACTTCAAAGCCGACGAATTTTAAGAAGTAGTCTATTGCTTTGTCCCGTGCCAAAATCCTGTCTTCGTCGGCTACTAAGATGGCCGTCTCGACCATTCTTGCCGTGTTTTGTTTGGGTTTGCCTGATAGTTTGAATAGGTAGAGTTTCACGGTCTCACCTCCTTAGAATACGTCCCGTTCCATCTGGCCTTTGACCCTCTTTGCAAAGGCCTCTATCGTCGGTAGGAAGTCGTCAATGCCATAGTAGGCTTTTAGAACCTCGTCCAAGTCGTTTATGACCATTGAGAATTCTTCGGCGTCCATTGTCTTGGCTATGGCTCCTACGATGGTCGTGTATGCTTGTTCTTTTGTAAAGCCCTCGTCGAGTAGTTGTTTTATGGCTACGGCGGACATTAGGGCTTCGATGGTTCTTCTAAAGCCTATACCGTTTATGTGGTCGAAACGGCTTTTGAACTCGTGTAGGAAGAATATGGTGGCTTCTGGGTCTTTTTCTTGGGCGAGGGTCTTTATTATTTCTCCCATTGCCTTGGCGAAGCATTTTAGGGCTTCGTCGGAGAGTTCGTCCACGTAGCCGAAGTATCCTTCATATTTGGGGTTGGCCGTAAACTTGGGTTTTGGACTGTCTCCTTTCTTTTTCATTGGGTTGTCCCCCCCTTTTAATCATTTTGAAATCTTTGCACCGTGTATAACGGCGTGCAAAGAAAAGAAAATGTGTGAGGGCGGTCGGGTTCAGTCTTCGGCGTAGTCTTCCATAAGTTTGTTGTAGCGTTCCCAAGAGTCTTCTATGGTCTTGGCTAACTCGTCTATGTCAGTTGATACGTAGTCTCTTAGCCAGCCTTCGACTATGTCGAGTATTAGGTCGTTGTCGGCCTGTTTTATTATTTCTTCGAAGATTGTAAGGGACGGACGGCTCCTAAAGATTATTGCGAATCCGAGGTAGGGTAGGTAGGCTGACCAGCGGTTTCCTACGTCGTCCGTGTGGAATATGGCGTAGTCATTGACTCCAACGCCTAAGCGTATCTCTAACTCGGTTTGTGGGAATGGTCTTGATATGGCGACTAAACGGCGTTCGTCGTGGAGTTTAAAGACTTTATCGTGGATTTTCTTGAGTATTCTCTGGATTCTGGCCTGTATGTCGTCGAATTCGTAGATTCCGTAGCGAGTTATAGCTCTACCGACTTCGAAGATTATGTTTCCGTCTATGTCCTCGTCGAGGCTAAAGATTAGGGCGTCCTCGTAGTCGGTATTGTCGTTTATAATAACTTCGAAGGTTTTTAGCTCGTCTATGTAGTAGTCGTCGCTTATGGTCTCCATTAGGTCTTCGCCGTATTTGTTCTTTAGGTATTCTCGGAGCTTCTCGACGTAATCCCTAAATGTTGGGTTTGAGCTAACCATTTTTGACCACCTTAAGGG
>Ga0256831_1000911_pt1 | contig 15607 bp, 18 predicted proteins | sample 132544metaG_FD_189087 | JGI IMG/M metagenome (GOLD analysis project Ga0256831, IMG submission 189087) | Hydrothermal vent microbial communities from Lau Basin, Pacific Ocean - 132-544 | ecosystem: Environmental > Aquatic > Marine > Hydrothermal vents | place: Pacific Ocean: Lau Basin | collected...
GTCTGGACCGAGCAAGGGACCTCCTACGAATACTCTTCCATAGCCCGGGATCACCGCCGCGCTCAGGTTAGAGAGCGCTCCGGAGTTCTTCCCCACCACAGCCGGAGCGAAGCCCCAGTAGCCAGTCGGCAGCGAGTATAGCGATAGGGAATAAGCTACCGCTATGAGGCCTATCGCTAAGAGGAGCAGACCTTTCTTCACGCAAACCACCGGGCTTGGAATGCCCCAAGGACTATAATCCTCACCTCGATGCGCTGGAAGCCCTCCAGAGGAGAAACGAGGAGGCCAAGCCCATCAAGGCGACTATTATTAAGTCGTAGCTTCCCGGAATGCCCAAGGCTTCTGTATACTTGTACAAGGCCCCTCCTATTATTGGGCCTATAGCGTTCCCGAGGCCGAACATGGACTGTCTTCTGCCGAACTCCTTCGTTCCCGAAGAGAGCTGCGCTTGGGCGGCCTTGGAAGCGCTCACTGAGAGCATCGCGCTCAACCTGCCTAGGGTTAAGAGGATTATGAGGGTTAATGGATCCCTCACGAAGGCTATTATTATCAATACCAGGCTCTGGAACGCCTTGAGAACTGAGGATAGGTGGAGCTTCTTGCTGGCACTCATTAAGTCTATCCTTCCGGCGACGAGTAGGCTAATAGTTAAGGTCACCAGTCCCGGGACCCCTCCCACGGCAGAGAAGATCAAGGGGGAGGCGGAGACGTACTGGAGAACATAAGCTGAGAAGATAGGTCCCCTCATCCCCAAAGCTAAGCCGTTGAGGAAGGCAACCGCATATAATAGTCTCATGACCTTCCTTCCCTTCTTGCTAAGCTTCCCCTTCACTTCGTTCTTCTTTACAAAGAACGGAATTGCCGTTAAGGGCAATACTAACATCACCGGCTCCTTTGGCCAACCCAAGACCGCTCCGGCAAATATGCTCCCCAAAGAGAAGCCCAAGTTGCTGGAAGCGTTTAGCTGGACCAAGCCCTTGGCTCCTCTCTTGGCAGCCCCCATCTCTATGGAAGGCCATATGAGCCCGCTGCCCAAGCCTTGCAATGCTCTAGAGAGCGCTAATGTTGGGAAGTTCCAGCTGACTAAGACCCCCAGAGTGCCTAACGCCATTAGGGCTGAACCGGCCTTAGGCTTCCCTCCCCACCAGCTCGCCAAGGTTCTCGATATCATGAATGCAGTATTTATGGCTCCCAGCTCTAAGGCTATCCTCTGGGCGGGCACCTTGTTGCCAATAGGAATTCCCTTAAATGAGAGTAACATGTAGGGTATTGAGACCATTACCGCTGAAGCGATGAAAGCTATAGAGAAGGCAGCTATCTCCTCTCTCAAGGCTCCCGGCGTTAGGGAGGGGAGGGGCTATTGTACCCCGCCCCTGACCCTCCGGCTCATCGCCCGGTACACCGGCCTCGCCGGAGTTCTCTCAAGCGGGGCTGTTTTGGGATATCAGAGCTTCAAAATAAGATTTCGCGTTCCACCACCTTTTCTCCGAACATAGCGACTATGCTAGCGCCCGCGGGCTCCACTTCCATGTCGAACTTGAGTACGTCATTCGTCTTGAGCTCCTTCCTCTCAGCTAGGAGTTCCTTAGTTTTCATCCTGACCACCTTGTTTCCCGGAACGGTTGCGGTAACGTAATATTCTCCTTCGAGCTTGATCAAGTAAGCGTCGCACTCGGCTTTGAGTATTAAGGACGTCCCGTCCTTGCATATTTCCAAGCACTCAACCCTTTCGCACTTCAAAAGGCTCGCACCGTCTACCTTACTCAGTTAAGGTTTATAGGTCAAGGAGAGAAGACTCATCACCGATCAGGAGACCGTCGTTATTTCATCCCTCAGCGGCTCATGAGGGCGTGCTCCACCTTAACTTCGAAGCTCAAGCCCTTCTCCTCCAGAGCCTTCCTGAGCTTTAAGGCCAATGTCTTTATAATAGTTGATGTTACCTCGTAGTTCCCTAAGCCGTACATGACTTCATACTCTATGTATGAGTTCGTTATCGACCTTATTTTGACCTTCGGCTCTATAACGCTGTACCTCTTGGTCGCCATTACTGCACTCATCACTATGTCCTCTATCTCGGCCAACTCCACTCCGTGCTTAATTCCAACCCTTATCTGGAGAGTGAAGGGCAGAGACTTGCTTGGGATCCTTATGGGCTCGGAGCTCACCAGCGGGTTCGGGACCCTTATAACTTCTTCGTGCTCTCCCCTCAACTCCACGAAGAAGGGCGTTATCCTCTTGACCCACCCCCTTATGCCCCTAGTGAGTATTACGAACTCTCCTACGTTCAGAGCCCTCGAGACGACCAATTGGTAATAGGCTATCAAGTTCCTTATTATCTCGTGAAGTACGACGGGTATGATCAGTATGGAGGCTATGAGGAGGAACGCTAGGGCTGAAGAGGATATGATCCCAACTATTACTCCGACTATTATCATGGAAATGAAGACGTAGTTTATTAAGTGCTGCAACTCTTTGCTGCTCACGACAGTTACTACTTGTCTCTCCACCATTTCTCTTAGAAGCCTGTACCTAAAGTATAGGTACAGCGCGATCGTTACGGCCAAGTACAGCGCCAGCGCGAGCACGTTCAAGCTCTCACCTCAAGGCGTCTTCCACTTCGTCCTCCTTCCCTTGGGGGACTAAGAGTATCAATAGGTAGCCCGTCTCTATTACTAAGTCGTCCTCGGGTTCTAAGAATCTTTTTCCGTCAAACACGGCCAATATCATGACGTCTTCGGGGAGCACGCTCTTCACCTCGGCCAACTTCATTCCCACTATCTTGTCTCCAGGGCTCACGGCTAGGGTATAAATAGTATACTTGCCGCTCAGGACCTTTACTATGGGTACCAAGGAGTACTTGCCCTCTATGTAGTCCACCACTAAGTTGGCCGCTATTACCGGAGAAGGCAAGCTGAGTTCCGCCAAGCCCAAGGTCGAGATCAAGTCGGAAGCCTTGCTGCTCCTAGTTATCACTATTATCCTCCCGACTCCGTATTCCTTAGCTATAGCCGCTACGAACAAGTTCACCTCGTCTCTGTCCGTAGCAGCTATTACTACGTCGAAGCTCTGCAGCTCTATCTCTTCATATAGAGATGGGTCCGTGGCGTCTCTGTGGAGCACCATTACGTCTGCCTCGTTGCTCAGAGCCTCACACTTGGCTTCGTCCTTGTCTACGGCCACTATGTCGTGACCTCTCTTGCTCAAGTTTATGGCTATGTGTCTTCCTAGCTCTCCTATCCCGACTATCAGTATCTTCAAGCTACCACCCCAGCGTTTGAGCGGAAAGTAAGAGTGACCAAAGCAAGTAAGGGTAGGGCTTTTTGACCACTTCCACCTTCTTCACGGCGAAAATTAGCATGATTAGGTAGCTTATTAAGACAAGGGGTTCGAGCGTTAGGTATTGTAAGAGATATGCCGCGAGGACTAAGTGGAAGCCCGTCACGTAGGCCAGAGCAAAGGCCTTCTCATTCTTAAGCTTCCCATCCAAGAACTTCCATATCACAGGGGCTAAAGAGTAAGCGTAGAGGACGTTTGTGGAAACCAAGAACTCCCACGCCCTCAACGTACCAGCCTGCTCTGGAGGGCTATCCTAACGCTTGTAGGCTTACCCCTCGCGGGGAGGGCCACGTTATATATGGTCAAGGTGCCAGTGTGGACGAAAGCCACCCTTCCCTTGTGCGCGTGGCCGTGGATGGCCAGCCTGACGCCTTCCTCCTTCAAGACGGTCTCTATCCTCGGGTCCCCCAAGTAGGGCCATATCCTCTTGTCCTCCCCAACCAAGGTCCTCCAAGTGGGAGCGTAATGGCTCATGTATATGACGTTGGGACACTCCTTCTTGGCCTCCCTTATTAGCTCTCTGACCACTTCGGGCTTCCTCTTGTACTCTTCTTCCACCTCCGGCAAGAACTTCCTCTGCCAAGAGGTGGGCTTGAGTAGGGATCCTCTGCTCCCTACTATCGCCAAGCACCCTTTCCCGAAGCTAAAGGTCTTGTACTCATCATTTAGCCAAACCACTTCTGGATAGGCTTTCCTAAACTCCTCCTCCCTCTCCCTATACTCCTCGTTGCCGAAAACGGCAACTATTACGTCGCTGAAGTTCTTAGCGAAGTCTACCACGGGCTTCAAGTTTTTTACCTCAGAGCGATCCACCAAGTCCCCAGCCATTAATACCAAAGAGAAGTTGCCGGAAGCCTTCAGTAAGCTCAAGTACTTCGGCGAGTGGACGTCTGAGAACGCTAGGGCAAACATAGCTCGTACCCAATTTCTACAAGCGTCCCACAAAAAATAGCTCCCGCCCAAACATATGAGCTGCAGCGGTGATCGTTAAGGGAGGTGCTAAATGATGGCTAAGAAGAAAGCGAAGGTTAGTACGACGAGGAGAAAAAAGAAGAGTTCAGTGAAGAGGAGGACTTGGGACCCCTTTGAGGTAGCGGAGAAACTGGCTCCAACAGTAGCCACCATGCTCGGCTTGGACTCCTTGGGCTTGAACGAGGAACAGACGATAGAACTGCTCAGAGACTTGCTGGTAATGATGATGGGCGATAGGGTAACCAAGCCAAAACCGGAAGTGCTGGTGAACGCTATAAAGAGGAACGAGAGCAAGGCTTTCGCAATAATAGCCTCGAAGCTTTTGGAAATAATACCGGAAGGTCAACTAACGCCGGAACAAGCGGAGTTCGCGATGGCCTACATAGGGCCCTTTGCAATAAGGTTCGCGCCGAGGCTCTACAAGGAAGCTAAGAGGTTGGGCTTGGACTTGGGACCTCTACAAGCGGCTTGGGAAGAGGCGTGGAGGCTCTCCGGCGACGAAGGACCGGTGGGCTTTTGTCCTAACTGTGGCTTTAGAGCGGTAGCTCCGGACTGGACTTGTATGGTATGCGGTAAGATGTTAAACGACAAGGAGATAAGAATAGCTACGGACTTCGAGAGCAAGTTCAAAGAATTCTTAGAAACCGCGGACTGCAAGGAGCTGAAGGAGATCTTGGATAAGGGCTCCGTCTTCGTGGGTCACAACTCGATAAACTTGAGCAGGCGGAGCAAGTGGGACATAGAGGTCTATTTGAACAGGGAAGAAAAGGCGATGGCAAGGGAGGCCTTTAAGAGGAAGTGCACGAAGGACATAAGCTCAATACTCAAGAAGCTCTGAGCTGCTCCAAGAGTTCGGGAGTAACCTTCCTCTTGAAGACAATTACTACTCTAACCACGTCCGAGCCGCTGCTCATGCTTAGCTCTCCCAAGTAGGCCCTCTGCTTGTCGAACCTTAGGTACAGCTTACTTTTCTCAACCCTTTGCTCGAGGTCCCTCTTCAAGAGTTCGAAGTCAAAGTCGTCCATCTTCTTCAATATGTTCTTAGCCGCCTCCTTGGCTTTCTTACCTTTCAGAACAAGCTTCAAGTATAAGATTGGGTTGCCGTGATGTCCCTTTACTTCGGTAACTTCTATATCTTCAAGCTCCTCAAGCCCTAAAACGTTGGCAATAGCTTCGCCGACCTTCTCCAAGTCCTCTGTAGCGTGAGAGGTGGCGGTTACCTCTACCCTCTCTATCACTTCAGTCCCCCTAATAATAACGCTGCAGAGGCTATAGGGCCTATGTTCCCTTCTGGACCTTCTGGATAAATCGGTTTGCCCTTTTGTGCTTCAACCTTGCTCAGTCCCGGCTCGCTCGCTCCGACCACCAGCATTACCCTTTCTCCTTCAAGCTTCTTTATCCTCTCTCCGAACTCGTAGCTTAGGGTATATACTACGTCTGGCTTGAGCAACTCTATTGCATCGTCTATATCTGGGAATATTAAGAGCCTCTTGTCGAGCTTGTAGGCCAACTTGGAAACCTCGGCTAGGCCTATTTGAGCGGCCGCTCCGGAGGGCTTGGTAACCACAAAGGCTTCCACGGGCTCTCCGAAGTTGAAGGCCAGCTTCGCTAAGTCTTCTAGCCTCTGGACGCTGGTAGGGGCGTGTGCCACTAGGTAAACCTTCAACTCCCTTCCCCCGCCTCCAAGCGGGCTAAGGTCTCTTTTAGCTTGCCAGAGATCAAGTCCCTTAGCAGTTCTCCCAAGTCGTCATAGGCAAAGGCCTCACTGGCCTCCGCTAACTCCTTCGACCTCTTACCAACAGCTATTGGTATGTCTGCCTTCTTTAACATGTTCAAATCGTTGAAACCGTCCCCAATGGCTAAGATCAAGTCGAACCATGGCCTAAGCTTATCCACTATCTCCCCCTTTTCCTTGAAGACCGGAAGCACTCCCACTACCTCGTTATTGTGATATACTAGCTTTTGGGCTACGTAATCCTCCACACCTAAGACCTCTGCCAAAATCTTAACGAAGTCCTCAAAGCCTCCGGAAACTATCATCGTGGTGAAGCCCTGCTTCTTAAGCTCAGAAATGAGCGTAGGAGCTTCCGGCTTGAGCCTCTTCAGCGCCTTTTCCGCTACCCCCTCTATTACCTCCTTAGGCGTGCCTATGATCATCTCTACCCTCTTCAAGAAGGTCTCGTACCAGTTGTTTGAGGTTAGGCCCTCCTCCAAGAGCCTCTTGAGTTCCTCCCCCTTTTCGTGGCTCTCCGCCAAGGCCTCCCAGAACTCGTAGTCTATTAACGTGCCCTCCAAGTCCAATAAGGCTAACTTCTTCAAGCTGTGAGCCCCGGGGAGGGTAGGAGGAAAGTAAAATATCGTTACCTTGAGGACAGGGCGATCCTCTCTATCTCTTCCTTCTTCTGTATCGCGTAGCTCTTCGGGTCGTCGTTTGCTGCTGCAACTATCTCCTCGGCCAAGGCCTCCTCTAGGGGCTTGGAACTCTTGAAGGCCTTTAGCCTAGCTCCCTCGGTCAAGAACCTCAGAGCCAAGTCAACCCTCCTCTGGGGGCTCACGTCCACCGCTACGTGGTAAACTATACCTCCGTACATTATCCTCGTGGTCTCCTCTCGGGGAGCAGCGTTCTCTATGGCCCTAACCAGAACTTGCAAGGGGTTCTGGCCGGTCATGAGGTATATTAGGTCGAAGGCCCTCTCCACAATGCTGTATATCATTGCCTTCTTGCCCATGTTCTTGGACGGTCTCATGAGCTTGTTTATGAGCCTCTCCACTATGGGAACTTCGGCCTTTCCGAACCTCCTCTTCTCGTGCCTTCCCGCTGTATAGGGAGTCCAGACGGGCTTTAGGCATATGTACTTCTTCAAGCTGGGGTCCCTTATCTCGACTCCGTCGTAGTCCCACTTACCGAAGAGCTTGGGTTCCAACGGGCTTATGGTATTCCTCTCCAAACTCTAGTTCCCCTTCGCATTGGGAAGGGTTGTGCCTTTTTAAGGTTTGGAAAAATGCCTCACTTGCCAAAGGACTTAACTCCCATTTCTAAGAGTTCCTCGAAGGTCCTCACTATTCCTAAGCTAGTATCCGTCTTCTTTATGCTCTCTTCCTTGCTGGCCAAGTTGAACATTGCTCTTATCGCGTCGACGTTTTCGGGCGTAACTATGCTCTCCTGGTGAACCACTTGCATCAAGAACATCTCGTTGCCCTCTACAGCTATGCTCTCTTCATATATTACAAGCTCGTACATGTCATGCCTCTTTCTGCCTACATCCCTAGCCAGCTCTATTACCTTGGCGCTGTCCTTTACGCCGCTCAGCTCGGTAGGTATTACCAATATCCTTGGCGCTTGTCTCAAGGCCTCCAGCACGTCTTCCCTCTTGACCGGTTCCTCGAACCTTATGTTCAAGACGTGGGTGTGTGCTAGGGTAGTGGGAACTACCACAGCTGTGGTCTGTATGTCTAGGTCCGGGACCACGGTCTTAACGTCGACTCCGTGGTGGCTGGGCAAGGTAACTGGGTTAGGCACGATAGCGTCTATTGGACCCCTCTTGGTCTCGTGGGGATCGGCTCCCCTCCTAACTATTGTTGCTCTTACGCTCTTCACCTTGAAGTTCTGCCTAAGCGTGCATATGAGCCTCAGGAGTCCAGTGGTGTTGCACGAAACGACCCTCACGAACTGCTTGTCCTTAGCGTCTTCATAGTTACACAGAGTGGAGAAGGAGAATCCCGCGACTTCGTGCTTCTCTCCGCCTTGGAATATGGCCTTAACGTTGTGCTTCTCGTATAAGGGCTTGTATTCCTTGCCGACGCCTCCGGGAGTTGCGTCTACGACTACATCAGCCTTTTCCAACAGCTCTTCTAAGGTGCCTTGAACCTCTATGCCAGCCTTTTGGAACTTCTCGAGCCTGTCCTTTGGCACGTAAAGCAAGCCCAGCTTTGAGGCCAGCATAGCAAGGTAATCCGGCCTAGTCTTGGTTACTCCGACTAAGGTCATGTCGTCTTGCTTCATTACTGCCTCAGCAACCCTCTTGCCTATAGTGCCGAAGCCGTTCACCGCTACCTTAACCAAGACCTCTCCCACGGAGTATTTCCGAACAGAGGGATTTTGAGTTACCTCTAGGTTCTACAATGAACCGAAAGGTTTGGGAGTTCAGCCCACCTTTAGGGACTTGGAGAGTTTCTCATCTTTTCTCTTTAGAACAGAAGTACCGAGGTCGGTTCAACAAGTATCCGGGTCACACATTTTTCTTCGCAGTTGTGTATTGGTACCATCTAACACACTTAATTATTTCCTTAATTCTCGTAACTCCAATACTTGCTCAAAGTCAACTCGCCGCTAACTCTTATGTCAGCTGGTTATTTAGGTATTGAGGGGAAAACGGAATATATTTAGGACAGAATCACCAAGTACGATATCCACTAGAAGGAACTCCATCGGATCTCCTTCTCACGCTCTTAAGCCATTGGGATAACACATTTTTCCCATACTAAAAAGATGAATGGAGCGTTACGGTCCGATGAGGTCCTCCAGCTTGGGTGGGTTCGGCGGCAGGCCCTTCCTCTCCCTTATCTTCTTGATCAGCTCCGGCAGCAACTGGTCCGGCACCGGCTCCCAGCCGTAGAACTCGGTTCCCCAGAAGGCCCTTCCGGCCGTTACGCTCCTCAGCTCCATTGGCAGCTCGAAGCTCTCCGCGATGGGTACAGCAGCTATCACCCTCGCTTGGCCTCCCATGTCTATGATCTCCAGTATCTTTCCTCTGTGCTTGCTTATGACTCCGGTCACGGCTCCTATGTACTCGCTCGGTATCCTTATGTCGAGCTTCTGCCAAGGCTCTAACAAGGTCGGCCTGTCGGTTAGCATGCTTGCATATACGGCGTTCCTAACTGCTGGATAGATCTGAGCTGGACCTCTGTGGGCGGGGTCCTCGTGTATCACTGCGTCGTGGAGTATTACCTTCACTCCCCTGACCGGCTCCTTTGCTAGAGGACCTTCCTTCATGGCTAGCCTCCATCCGGCTAGGATGGTGTCCTTCACTTCCCTTAGGTGCTGCACACCTACGGTCTTGTCTATGAATATGTTGAAGTTCTCTTGGTCGACGGCCCATATCCTCCTAGCGGTGTCGGCGTCCCATCCGACCTTCTCCCTCAGTATCTTGGCCCTCTCCCTAGGATCTTGGTCGTCGGTAATTACTCCCTTCTGTATCATCTCGATCACTTCCTTCTCCAATGGCTCCACGCTTATGTAGAGCTTGTTGTGCTTGTTGGGGCTCTTGCCCTCTATCTTCTGGCCGGGGCTCCTGACGGTCTCTCTGTAGGTTATCACTGGCGGGCTCACCTTAACCTCTAGGCCGTATACCTCCTTTAGCTGGGTCAGTGCGATCTCAATGTGTAGCATTCCCATTCCGCTCAGCAAGTACTCGCCGGTCTCTTGGTTTATGGTGACCTTCAAGTTGGGGTCCTCAATGCTCAAGGTCTTGAGCGCTTCTATGAGCTTTGGCAGGTCCCTCGGGTTCTTGGGCTCTATCGCTACAGTTACTACCGGCTCGCTCACGTAGTGGAGCTGCTCGAACGGGGCGGCTTGGTCCTTGTAGTTGATGTCCACTACGGTCTCGCCGGCCCTAGCGTCGTCTAGACCTAGCATGGCTACTATGTTTCCGGCGGTCACGTAGTCGACTATCTCTCTGTCAGGACCCATGTAGATGGAGACTTGCAGTATCTTGCCGGGCTTCTGGGCGTTCACAAGCCACACTTCCTTTCCGGCCGTAGCGGTTCCGGCCCAAACCCTTCCGGTAGCTACTAGCCTCTTGGTGTGCGGGTCCAGCCTCATGTCGTTTATGAACACTACCAAGGGTCCGTCGGGGTCACAGTTTACCATTGCCTTTCCTAACTCGCTGTTTATGTCTCCCTTCCAGAGCCTGGGCACTCTGTACTTCTGGGCCTCCCTCGGGTTGGGCACCCACCTAACTACCATGTCCAGCAACGTCTCGTGCAGGGGAGCCTTCTTGAAGAGCTCCTCTATGGCTTCCTTGTTACCCTTCGAATAGGCCTCTACTATATCGCTGAACTTTATGCCCTTCTCTTGGGCCATCGGTATGGTTACGCCCCACTTGTCCTTAGCGCTCCCTAGGGCCACGTGGCCCTTGGCCGGATCCAAGAGCCACTTCTTGGCGAACTCTGGGTCGGGGGCGAAGGTCAATATCCTCTCGTTTACCTCCTTTATTATTTGTACGATCCTCTGCTGGATCTCTTGAGGGCTGAGCTTAAGCTCCTTTATGAGCCTGTCAACCTTGTTTATGAAGAGCAACGGCCTCACGTACTCTTCCAGCGCTTGCCTCAAGACGGTCTCGGTCTGGGTCATTACTCCTTCTACAGCGTCGACCACTAGGATCGCTCCGTCTAGAACCCTTAGGCTCCTAGTTACCTTTCCGCTGAAGTCCACGTGACCCGGGGTGTCGATCAAGTTAATTACGTAGGGCTTGCCCTTGTACTCGTGGTAGAGGCTCACGTTCGCGGCCTTTACGGTTATACCTCTCTTCTGCTCAACGTCCAAGTAGTCCAGCGCCCTAGCCTCTCCGGCGAGCTTGGGGCTCAATATTCCAGCGTGGGCTAGCAGCGCGTCGCTGGTGGTGGTCTTTCCGTGGTCCACGTGCGCTATGATGCCTATGTTTCTCACTTGTTCAACATTTCTCATTATTCTTAGAATGTCCTCTACGTGCTTGTACTTTGGCATCCCTATCTACCGTTTTGGCGCTAGCTTGAGGGTTTTTAAAACAGATACATCGTTACTCTACGCCTAGAACGAAGGCGACGAGGACGGCCAAGTGGAGGACTAACATGAGTATTAAGGCGAGGAGGAGGGTTGGGTGTTTGATCAAACAGTCCACTACGTCCACCGCTCACTCCCACGGGACCTCGACCAAGGCCCGGTTTAATACTTCGGCCTCTCTGGCCATAATCGAGGGCTCTCTTAGAGGTATTACGCTTATCATGCCCCTTATTACGCCTATCAAGGACTTGCCGTGCTCCTCCCCACTCATTATCCTCAAGAGCTTCCTTAGGGCTACACTTATCGTCCTGGCGTGCTCGTTGGTCTTAGCCTTTATCAGGAGCGGTATGTACTCGAACAAGTCTCTGTAGTATAGCTGCCTGGTCAAAGGCAACAATAAGGCCACGAAGTCGTTTTTATTCTTCATGAACGGGTAAAGCTCATTCGTCTTAAGTATTTCATCCTTTACCATGTCAACTATTCCCATGGGTATCCTGTTGAATATTACGGACTTGACCAAACCCAACCCTCCTATATTCTCGAGAGAGTTGATCAGATGCTCGTTTATGCATTCCTTCTTTTCGTTCATTACTAAGACTATATTCGTGAACTTGCTCAAAAAGGCCGACTTGGTTATTCTCGCGATTATCTTTAGCGTTATGTAGTCCAAGGGCACGTAGAGGACCACGTTGTATCCTATGTCAATGTTTCTCATGATGTAATGTATTAACAATTCAATTATGTCTTCCCTCATGTGTGGTAAGGTGCTCTTTCCCAAATAGCGCAAACAATTGGACGTCATCAGCCTTGAAATTAGTAGAGTGGAAGTGTTGCGATAGTTATAGAACGCTTGGGTAGGGTTTATCTTGTTCAACAAGAGAGCGCTCAAGCAGTTGGTGCCGTGATCGAAGGAGTTGTAGGGTTCGTGGGATAGGTCTATGAGCAAGGTCGTGGCATTAGTCTCGGCAGTGGCGTGGAGGCCCAGCTCTAGGCTCAGCACCTTGGCACCGGTCCCTCTGCACGTCGACGCTACGATCGTCAGCATTGTTGGTGCTCCCGCCATCTCTTTTTGAAGCCATATTTAATAGCTTTTGCAGCCGGAAATTAAACCTCAAAAATACCGTTTCCGCTCCTTTTTGACCGAAAGCACTTTGATCTACCCGTGCACAATTCTAAATAAGGAGAACAGGTTTGTGATTAGGGCTAGGCTAGGGGATGAAGTGGTTAGGGTCCACAACACTAACACCGGAAGATTAGAAGACCTAATATGGGAGGGTAACGAAGCTTACTGTGAAGAGAAGGAGGGAGGGAAGCTCAAGTATAGGCTAATAGCTGCAAAGACCCCCTTCGGCTTCGCAGTAACCGACACCAACCTCCAAGAAAGGGTTCTGAAAGCCGTATTCGAAGAAGGAGCCATACCTTGGGCTAGGGGCTGCGAGGTCAAGAGAAGGCCTAAGAGGAGATCGGTCTTCGACTTCGAATTGCTTTGCGAAGAAAGAATTTTGATAGAGGTGAAGAGCGCAGACTTGGCCTCTCCTAGAGCAGAGGGCATGTGGCCGGACTGCCCCACGGAAAGGGGGAGGAGACACCTCAGGGAGCTGAGCGAGCTTGAAGGAAGAAGGATAGTGTTGTTCGTAGTGGGCTTTCCTAGGGCTACGGCCTTCGTTCCTTATTATAGAGGGGATCCGGAGGCCTACGAAGCGTTGCTTACGGCTGCTAAGCGCGGAGTAGAACTCAAGGCAATAGGCATGTACTTCGACCCGACCACCTATGAAGTAAAGGTATATGGAGAACTGCCGATCATCCTAAGAGAAGGTAGGGACTTAGTGCCTCAAAGGGCTCTCTACGCCAAGCACTTGAATGGTCCACTTTCCCTATCTCGAATTACCGCCTCAGTAAGGATTTAAAAGGCCCTTATCCTAGCCCGGCCGTGGGAGTAAGGGATGAGTAGGAAAGAGAAGCCCCACTTGAACTTGGTAGTGATCGGCCACGTAGACCACGGAAAGAGCACGCTAGTTGGCCACCTGCTATACGAGCTGGGCTTCGTGGACGAGAAGACCCTAAAGATGCTGGAGGAGGAAGCCAAGAAGAGGGGTAAGGAGAGCTTCAAGTACGCGTGGCTGCTGGACAAGCTCAAGGAGGAGAGGGAAAGGGGTGTCACCATCGACCTAACGTTCATGAAGTTCGAGACGCCGAAGTACTACTTCACCATCATCGACGCTCCCGGCCACAGGGACTTCATCAAGAACATGATCACCGGCGCCAGCCAAGCCGACGCCGCTATCCTAGTGGTGAGCGCCAGGCCCGGTGAGTTCGAGGCCGGTATGAGCGCCGAGGGCCAGACCAGGGAGCACATACTCCTAGCCAAGACCATGGGCATCGACCAAATCATCGTCGCTGTAAACAAGATGGACGCCACCGAGCCTCCATGGAGCGAGAAGAGGTACAAGCAGATAGTGGAGACCCTGAAGAAGTTCATGAAGGGCCTCGGCTTCAAGGTGGACCAGATACCGTTCGTACCGGTGAGCGCTTGGACCGGCGACAACATCATCAAGAGGAGCGAGAACATGCCGTGGTACAAGGGCCCAACCTTGGTGGAGGCCCTAGACCAGCTCAAGCCGCCAAGCGTTGAGAAGTGGGCCAAGCTGCCTCTAAGGATACCTATCCAAGACGTCTACAGCATCACCGGTGTGGGTACCGTGCCGGTAGGAAGGGTAGAGACTGGAGTACTGAGGGTAGGTGACAAGGTAGTGTTCATGCCTCCGGGAGTCGGAGGCGAAGTGAGGAGCATAGAGATGCACCACGAGAAGATCCAAGAGGCCAAGCCGGGCGACAACATCGGATTCAACGTGAGGGGCGTGAGCAAGAACGAGATCAAGAGGGGAGACGTAGCCGGCCACCCAGACAACCCGCCGACCGTGGCGGACCAGTTCACCGCGAGGGTGTTCATCATCTGGCACCCCAGCGCCATAGCCGTCGGCTACACCCCGGTGATCCACGCCCACACCGCCAGCGTGGCTAGCAGGATAATCGAGATCAAGCAGAAGATCGACCCGAGGACCGGTAAGGTGATCGAAGAGAACCCGAGCTTCCTCAAGCCCGGTGACGCCGCCGTAGTGACCTTCAAGCCGCTCAAGCCGATGGTCATAGAGAAGTTCCAGGAGTTCCAGCCGCTAGGAAGGTTCGCCATGAGAGACATGGGTAAGACCGTCGGCATAGGCATAGTGACCGACGTCAAGCCCATGAAGGTAGAGATAAAGATGAAGAAGTAAGGCTTTTTACAACAAAAACCATAAGCCTTCGCTCCACACCTCCTCCCGGTCATATAATGCCCCACATCGTACTCGCTCAGATCACCGTAACCGTATCAAAACACATGAAGTGGAGGCCGTGGAAGGGACTCTTCGCAAGCAAAGTCATTTATGATGCGTTCAAACAGGTAGGCATTGAACCCACCTTCCCCTTCAAGGTAGACCCTCCGGAGAAGTTCTCCCCAGACCTAAAGCCTGGAACTGACGTGAGCTTCGAAGCGAAGTTCTGGGGGGAGGAAGCGATCAACGCCTCCTCAATGCTCTTGGAAGGACTATTGGCCTTGGATTACGTGGTCCCTAAGACCGTTAATGTGAAGGAAGTTGAGGAAGAGTTCGAGGTAAAAGGTAACGAAGAGCCCGTAGCGCTCTTTTTTGAAGTGAACCACTTGCCCACCTATTACCGCTTCCACGGAGCATACGTCCCTTACCCGTCTCCACAGAGAATGGTCTTCTCTATTTTTAAGAAAATATATGAGGCCTTCGGAGTTAATGCTAAGGACTTGGCCGAGTCAATATCCAGAAAGCTTGAGGTGGTGGGCGGAAACTTCTCCAAGAGGGTATACAAGGTGAGCCATGGTCAAGAGGTCCCTGCCTTCTCTGGAAAGGTTAAGTACTACGGAATAATGAGCGAGAGGGAAGCGCTGGCTTTGTTGAAAGCACTGGAGTTGAGCAAGTACTTGGGTTTGGGCCAAGGAGGCGGAATGGGCTTTGGAACCGTTAAGGACGTAAAACCCTTAAAACCCTCTTGGGAGACGCCAGTTAAGGTTCTAAGCCACTAACCTCTAGAATGTTCAATTACAAAGTTCTTTGAGTTCGTTGAGCGTTTTTCTCAGCCCTTCTACGTATCTCTTCAAAGTCTCTGTTCTGAACAGATCCGCTTTGTTTAAGGCTCTACGTACATTGAACCCGCACTTGCTTCCGTCGGCGACTAAGGTGCCTTCACCAGCTAAACAGAGTATTGTAGTTACGCATTCCAGCTTCCGGTAAAGTTTTTGTCTTCTTCTCTCGTTGCAACATTCTGGCAGCTTCGGTCCCTTACAGCCGATTTCCTCCAAAGACTTCCAGAGCACGTCTTCCAGCTCGGGCTCCCAAAACATCACAACGAATGCGACGTATTTCTTGTTAACTTTCGCAACGTAATAGCTTAACACATCGCTCACGTTTACGTTAGATCTAATTATTTCTATCCCATTTTCCTCCATCAATTTTCTAATCTGCTTATTTTATC
>Ga0256831_1000912_pt1 | contig 15607 bp, 13 predicted proteins | sample 132544metaG_FD_189087 | JGI IMG/M metagenome (GOLD analysis project Ga0256831, IMG submission 189087) | Hydrothermal vent microbial communities from Lau Basin, Pacific Ocean - 132-544 | ecosystem: Environmental > Aquatic > Marine > Hydrothermal vents | place: Pacific Ocean: Lau Basin | collected...
TTTTTAATGCGGGTATAAACCTTGTCGATGGCTTTTTGCCGAACCGAACAGGCAATTATACCCACAATATTTGCTTCGTGTTCATCCTCAGTAGCTTCGTAACCTATGCTTTCCAATACCTTTTGCACCCGCTCCCCATCCGAAATATTCATCTGACATCCCAGTTGCAATATATAATATTTCATAAATAATATTCTTTTATCGTTTCAGTATCAAACACTTATTCGTCATTAGTAAATGTTTAAGAGGGCAAAAATAGTTATTTCATCTTGTTTAGAATAATTTCAAATTAAATATTATATTTTTTTATACTTTTACCTATTAAATAAATGCCTCAATTATGAGTGATAATAACAATGAATTAGAGAGCTTATCCAGACTCAGAGAAATCATTTTTGGAGAGCAACTTACAAAACTGGAAGAGGAAATTAAGAACCTTTCTTCAGAAAATAGAGTTAGTTTTGAAAGACTGTCCAACGAGCTTAAACAGTTGCTTGAGGAGAAGGAAGAATCATTTAACAAACTGTTAAACGAACAAAAGGAAGCTTTTGACAAACAATTTCAACAGTTGGCCGACTCGAAGGCTGACAGTAAAAAACTGGCTGAAGCATTACGTAACATAGCTGACTCGTTCGACAATAAGGACTAATTGCGATAAATTCAACTTATGAGTGACAAAGATTTTATAAACGTACTCACGAAAGCTCAACTATCAGAACTCCGAAGAATTATTACCGGACTTGATGAGGAGGATTTGGCACGTTTGAATAACCTTATCAAAGATCCGGATGCTTTTTCCGACTACATTGTGGAATTTTTACCCCTCTCCATAAAAAAGCTTATTTCGTCCAATCAAGTATCGCTTGACGACATTATTCCCTTTATCGAGCAGGCCATCCAGGCAAGTATCAAGGCGAACCCTCAAAAGTTTGCAAATATTTTGTATCCGGTTATGTTGCCCGCCATTAGAAAAGCGGTTGCAGAAGATATTAAACGGATGCTCGACAGTGTTAGCTCATCGGTTGATAACAGCTTTTCGGCAAAAAGAATTGGTTGGCGTTTGCAATCAATCTTTTCGGGAAAAAGCTATGGCGAAATTGTGCTTTCGCATGCTTTTATCTATCGTGTGAGAGAGGTTTTTCTTATTCATACCGAAACCGGATTGTTGCTTTCGGATGTTAAAGACGAGCGCGGCGGGTTGTCAAACAATGCCGATATGGTTTCGTCAATGCTGACCGCTATTAAAGATTTTGCGCAGGATTCGCTTAAAGTTGACCGCTCAAGAAGTGACCTGAATACCATTCAGATGGGTGAATATACCATTTGGATTGAAACCGGCCCGTACGCTATTGTTGCCGCTATTATTGAAGGCCGTGCGCCTGAAGAGTTGAAGGTAACTTTGAAAGAGGCTGTGGAAGCGGTTCATGTAAATTTCGACCATGAACTCACCTCCTTTGACGGTGATACGGATACGTTTGAAAAAAGTAAACGATTTTTACAATCCTGTATCAAGCAACAGGAAAAAGAACAGAAGAAAAAGAAACCCGTTGCTTCCATCATTCTTTTAATACTTTTGTTGGGTGCATTGGGCTATTGGATTTATACTTCGGTTGAAAGCAATATCAGGTTTAACCACTTTACTGAGTACCTGCAAAATCAACCCGGCATTGTGGTTAATAAATTAACTAAACAACATGGTATGCGGATTGTTTCAGGACTCAAAGACCCGCTGGCTGAAAATCCATATAACTACTCAGGCCGGTTTGGGTTTGACACTTCAAACCTGCAATTTAAGTTTAAACCGTATATTTCGTTGGAAGAGCAGATTACTAAAAAACGAATTGAAAATTTATTGAAGAACTTTAAAAAGCAAAGCCTTTCTTTTTCGAATGGTACCCTATATTTAAAGGGCAGTTTTACACCAACAGAAGCCGACTCTATCAGAAAGGCATTGGTACCTCTTTACGGGAGATACAACATTGAATTTGACAGCATTGTTAAGCCGGTAAAAGTATTGGTAATGCCAAAAAAGGATATTCTGGATATTGAAAAATATTTTTTTGTTTTCAAATACAACTCTTTTAAACTCGATTCGGCTCAGAAAGTTAAGTTTATTGAATTAATTAAGCACATCAAACGTGTTTATGATTTTAACTTTAATAATGATTCGGTGCCGGTAATTATAGTGACTGCTCACACAAGCAGGGCAGGCAATGCCGTTGCCAATAAACTGGTTGCTTTTAACCGGGCCAAACAGTTTATCGGGTTAATGATTGATGCGGGAATTCCCATGGAAACGTTGGTGCCTAAAGTTGTTTTCAGGGAAGAAGAAAATGATTCTTATCCTTTGCGCTCAGTTTCGTTTAGTGTTAAATTTGTTAAACCGGAGGACTTATGATAAAAAAGAAAATATGTATGCTCGGTGCATTTGCTGTTGGCAAAACAAGTCTGGTTCAACGATTTGTAAACAGTATTTTTTCTGAGAAATACCAAACTACTATTGGAGTTAAAATTGACCAAAAGTTGGTGCAGGTGGGTGATACCGAAGTTAACCTGATGTTGTGGGATATTCACGGGGAAGATGATTTCCAGAAAGTTAAGCCATCGTATATAATGGGTGCCTCAGGGTATTTTGTCGTGGTTGATGTTACCCGCGAGCAAACTCTTGATGTGGGGCTTAGCTTACAGAAGATGGCCGCTCAGATGAGTAAAAATGCACCTTTTATTGTATTGATGAATAAAACGGATTTGCCCCGTTCGGAATGGTATATTAATGAAGCCACCATTGAAGAAATAAAAAGTAAAGGCTTTAAGGTGATACTTACCAGCGCTAAAGAGGGGACAGGCGTTGAAGAAGCATTTTCGCAACTAACCAGGTTAATGATTAATAAATAAGTTACCAATGCTAAAAGATTTACCACTAAAAATTGTTGAATATATGGTGGACGAGATTCCACCCTACACCGGACTGTTGTTAATTAAAGTGGACAGTAAGGGCGTTGTTATGGACTGGAAAGGAGAGCCTGCCGATTACCTGAATAAAAAGCTGAAAGAAGGTGACAATATTGAAGATTTTGTGCCGGCTCTTAGTGGCGTTTGCCCCTTTGACAAAGGAGCCGTACGACTGACAAAAATTCAACTTTTAGATAAATATTGCGATATACATGCAATAAAAGAAAATGGCCACTATTGGATTATTTTTATCGACCAAACACGTGAGGTTGACAGCCTTAAAAGTTTGTTGCAGAATATGAACGAAGAACAGCTGAAAAGCAATAAAGCAAAAGAAATTTTACCCTTTTTTCACTTTGACAAACTCAACTTTGCCACTTTTAAACGTGGTAAGGAAGGAACTTTCAAATTGCAGCCCAATGCACCTGCATGGCTTTTAAACCATCCTGAATTTAAAAGCGTAAAAAGTACTACGGATCCATTATCGGCGTTTCCTTTTCTCGAAGTTTTTGCCATGGAGGTTGATGATTTCTGGAAAGAAAACAGAGAGAGTTATATTGTTTCGGAAACATGGAGCGAAACCTTTGCCGGTAAAGATCACTATTTAAGAGCCTACGCAGCTAACTTTAACAACGACAATTATCTTTTCCTTAAGTCGTTTATTCGTGAAGGCGTTGAAGAGCAAAACCTGCTACAGGCTTTTCGCGACAGTACGCTGGCTTTTGATAAGCTTGCCAAGGCCGAAAAGAAATTGAAAGAACTTTTGAGCTATAAAAATAAGTTCAACTCAATCATTTCGCACGATTTAAGAGCGCCCATAGCTGCTGTTCTGGGTGTGGTAAATGTATTGACTACCGATGAGGAGGAGATGGGTAAGCTCAACGAAGATTATCAGGAACTTATTCATGGGATAAAAGACGAAATGAACCGTTTGTTGGATTATAACAACAAACTTTATCATTGGGCTAATCTGGAACTTGGAAACTTTAAACTTGAGTTTGAAGATATCTCGTTGAGTGAAGTGGTTAAAATTGCTGCTGAAACAGCAAAAGAGAAGTGTAATGATAAAAATATCACTTTGAACATCAATATCCGGGATGATATAAAGGTGCGGATTGATAAAACCCTCTTTCTTCAGGTGTTAAACAACCTGCTTTCAAATGCAATTAAATTTACGCCGGAAGGGAACTCTATTTCGGTAACGGTAAAAAAGCAGGATAATAGTGCTATTGTTGCTGTTGCCGATACGGGTATTGGTATGAGTGAACGAATGGTGGCAACCCTTTTTGATGAATCGGAAAGTAACACCACCCTGGGAACCTCAGGCGAAAAAGGCACCGGCCTCGGCCTTGGAATTATTAAAAAAATAATTGATGCTCATAAATTCCACATTGAGGTGCAGTCGGAACAGGGAAAGGGAACAACCTTTATCATCGAAATACCGGAATCAAACCTGAAGTAGTTTATGAACCGGCAAATTATCAGGCTGGCTTTACCCAACATTATTACAAACATTACGGTTCCTTTGCTCGGTATTGTCGATTTGGCATTGATGGGCCATCTCGACAATCCGGTTTACATTGGCGCCATTGCCTTGGGCAGTACCATCTTTAACATCATTTATTCAAGCTTTTCGTTTCTTAGAATGGGCAGCAGCGGGTTAACATCACAAGCCTTTGGCGCCCGTAAAAAGGCGGATGTTTCACTTGTTTTGCAACGGTCGCTGTTGCTTGCCCTGGCACTTGCCATTATTATTATTTTATTGAGATACCCAATCCAGTGGGCAGCACTAAAACTTCTTGACGGAAGTCCTGAAGTTAAACTGCTGGCACGTCAATATTTTTACATCCGAATTTTAGCTGCTCCTGCAACGTTGGGGTTGTATGCTTTTTACGGATGGTATCTCGGAGTGCAAAATGCCATTATACCTATGATTTTGGCAATTGTTGTTAACGTAGTGAATATTGCGCTTAATTTTTTGTTTGTACATTCCTTCGGGATGAAATCGGATGGTGTGGCCTGGGCCAGTGTAATTGCACAATATTCGGGATTAATGCTTGCAGGCATTTTCTTTTTTACAAGATACAGGCAGTACCGAATTCGCTTTTCAATAAGTAAAATTGTTGAATCAAAAGCAGTTAAAAGATTTTTTGGTGTTAATACTGATATCTTTATTCGTACTGTTATGCTTTGGTTTGTACTTGCTTTTTTTACAAGCCGTTCAGCCAGATCGGGCGATAATATTCTTGCGGTAAATACACTACTTTTTCAAATGTTCTATTTTTTCAGCTATTTTACCGATGGCTTTGCGTATGCTGCTGAAGCACTTACGGGGAAAGCCAAAGGTGCCCGCAATTTTGACGAAATGAAAGAGGTTGTGCGGGTTGTTTTTAGGTGGGGATGGATTATTGCCCTGCTGTTCACCATTGTTTACGGCTTTGGGCTGGATGTTATAATGAGGATATTATCAGATAACCCGCTAATCCTGCAAATGGCCAGGCCCTACTATATCTGGGTTATCATTATTCCTTTTATAAGCATTGCAGCCTTTAACTGGGACGGGATTTTTATAGGAGCCACTGCTTCACGAGCCATGCGAAATGTGAGCATTATTGTTTCGTTGGCAATATTTCTGCCTGCCTACTATGTAACCCGTTTGTGGTGGGGAAATCATAGCCTGTGGTTTGCTTTCAACCTGTTTATGTTTACCCGCGGAATCGGTATGTGGTACTATGCAAGGCGTGGGGTACTTTATAAAAGGTAATCTGTTATTAAATCTAAAACCTGCTCAACGCTGCCAGCACCGGCTCTTTCTCAGAATCAGACAGACACTGTTGTACCTTTTTCTGAAAATTGTAACAGGTCATTTGCCTGATGTTGGTCTTTTTGCTAATCTGATATGACGAGTATTCAGGAAGCTTGCAAACAAGCAGTGCCATTTCAAAGGCCTGAATAATAGGAATCTTGCAACGATGAAAAGCGGTATGTGCAGTGGCCGACTCCTCTTTTTTGCAGCGAGTGCACCTTCGTGAATAAGGTGTTTTACCTTTACAATAGTTGGTGTGGCCGCATTTTTTGCAGATAAAACCATCTTTCCACTTAAGGTCGGCCAAAAACTTAAAACAGGCATCTTCATCCTTAAATCGTTTTCTAAGGTTCAATACCAAATCTTCATACTCTATTTTTGACACTGCCATTGAAAGATTAAATTTTTACAAAAATAATTAAAATGTCGTAGTGATATTAAAGCGCTATATAAAAATTATACTTATCTTTGCCGCCGGTTTAATACTTAAAACAAACAAACGTCTAATAATGAAGAAATTAAGTGTAATAATGATACTCTTCTTTGCCGCTAACTTAATGGCTTGTTCAAACAGCGAAGGAAGTGAAAAAGAGGGTAACCAGGCTAAAACAGAAGTATCGAAAGATAATAAAACCAATTCAAACGCTGCACCTGAGCATCTTACTTATGATGCTTTTTTGAAAAAAGTCTGGAATTTTGAAAGCAATCCTCAGGAATGGGTTTACGAAGGCGATGTACCTTGCGTAATTGATTTTTACGCCGATTGGTGTGGTCCTTGTAAACGCGTAGCTCCTATTATGGACGAGCTTGCAAAAAAGTATGACGGTAAATTAAAAGTTTACAAAATAAATGTGGACAACGAAAAACAATTGGCCTCTGTTTTCAGAGTAAGAAGCATCCCTTCGGTATTGTTTGTCCCTAAAAAAGGAAAACCCCAAATGCAAACCGGTGCCATGCCACGCGATGCATATTTTAAAGTTGTAAAAGAACAGTTGCTTGGTGAAAAACCGGCAGCAAAATAAATAATTAGTAACCAATATTAAAGATAACAAATATTAAAATGGAACATTTAACCAAACAAACATTTTTTGAAAAGGTATTCAACTACGAAAAAAACCAGGAGTGGAAATTTGAAGGCGAATTACCTTGTATTATTGATTTTTATGCTGATTGGTGTCAGCCTTGTAAAATTGTAGCTCCTATTTTGGAAGAACTTGCCGGCGAATACGAAGGCAAAATCAATATTTACAAAATTGATACCGAAGCCGAAGTTGAACTGGCCGGTGCTTTTGGCATTAAAAGTATTCCTTCCATGCTGTTTTGTCCCAAAGACGGACAGCCTCAAATGGCAGTAGGTGCTTTACCAAAAGAAACCCTTATTCAGGCCATCAACGATGTGTTGTTAAAATAAACAACCCCAATAATTTAAAAAAAGGCTGCTTTTTAAGGCAGCCTTTTTTATTTTTGCAAACCATGACCATAAACCGGAGAAATACGTTTTTACTTCCTACAGCTTTTTTAGGGAACATTGAATATTTTTACTATCTGAACATAGCCGACAGGGTAATTATCGAACAACAAGAAACCTGGCCAAAGCAAACTTACCGAAACCGTACTGTTATTGTTACCGATAAGGGAAGCCTTGATTTGATAGTGCCTGTAAGTAGAATAAATGGCTCTCATACTAAAACAAAAGACATTGCTATAACTTACCGCGAAAACTGGCCTTTAAAGCACTGGCGCTCCATTGAAACTGCTTATCAAAATTCACCCTTTTTTCTTTACTATGCCGATGGGATAAAACAACTTTTCTTTTCCAAAATAAGTAACCTTGTTGAGATGAACACCTTACTGACAAAAGCAGTTTGTGAAATGATCGACATTGATACTGAAATTGAACTCAGTAGCAACTTTAGTAAACCTTCTGTGGAAAACGTTAACGACTTACGATATAAATTCTCGCCCAAGCAGCCGTCAACCCTTGTGTCATTTCCCGAATACACGCAAGTATTTTCTGACAAGCAGCCTTTTATTCCCAATGCCGGCATTTTAGACTTATTGTTTTGCCTTGGCCCCGAAAGTAAACATTACTTAACAACACTTGAATAATCTGCTCACAGTTTGTAACTGTGGCAAATCAATTAACGTATTCCACTCGCAGTTTGTAACTATGAACCAACTTAGCCAATTACACTTCGCTCACAGTTTGCAACTGTGAGCACATAGCATACTAATCATTCCGCTCACAGTTTGTAACTGTGAGCCAATCAATAACGTATTCCGCTCACAGTTTGCAACTGTGAGCAATCAACTTTGCTAATTCACTTTTTCCCCACCGCAACTTCATTCTTCAGCTTATCAACACGCTTTTTCACTTCCTGTTTTGAAGCACTGTTTTCGTACTCTTTAGTAAGCGACATTTTATAAAAACTCAACGCCTTTTTGTGATTGTCAAACGTAAAATAATAATCACCAGCCAGCTTATACCCATAGTAATACTCGGGATTTGCATTGAGCATTCCAAAAATTACATTTTGTTCATCTGCAAGCGGCTCTTTACTGCGAATAGACTGACGCACCTCATTTTTTAATTTTTTAAATTTCAAGAAACTAAAATAGGGTTGGCTGTCTAAAAACGGGTCTTTGTTGATAATCAACCCGGGTTCATCCAAAGGTTGAGTTGGTAAAATTGATTTTACGATTTTAAACACCCTGCTCAAATCGTAGCAAATGTAATTGTTAAGCTGCCACGGGTTAACGGATACCCACATCTTAAGCTGCTTTGGCTCAAAAATAACACTGTGATGCGATATTAACTGGCACATGGCTTTTTCGTTTCCCAGGCCTATGTTTTTATCGTTCATTCCCAGCTTATCCCGCAGCACCATAGCAGCCTGATTTTGTTCGAAAGCGCCCTCTTTTTCATACTTTCTGATAAGTTGCTTACAGCGGTTTTCGCGATACAAGGATGGGGAGGTTTTAATGTTCTCAATGTTTTTGGGGTCGTTGGCAAAGGTGGTACTTTGATAGTGGTTGGCGCAAACAATAAAATTGGTATCAGTAGTGTAAAATCCTGTTTTTGAAGGTGATTTTTCAATGATGGCAACTTCATCATCCTGCGCCGATCCGATAAGAATTGATTCGGAAACAAAAGTTTGAAAATCACCGGCAATCTTACGGGCTTCAGCAATGTTTTGGGCATGTTGTAAAATAGCTCTTGCAACAATTGAAATGGGGGTGGCAGCCTTGGTTGGAATATCCGATTTTGCAGCATTGATGGTTACCGTTAACCCTTTTTCGTTCATGCCCGAAACAACGCCAATCATGCTTGCCCAGGTAACATAGGCAAATTTGTATCCATCGTCAGGATTGACAAAAGCAACAATTTTATTCTTTGCAAAATCGTCGTTAACATAAAAATCGAAATTCCTGCCAATCAGCAGGTTGTTACTTTGTTCGCCTTTGTTTACCCCAAATGAAGTGCAGCCTACCATGGCCAGGTCGGTAAGTGCGTGGCCAATATCGTGTGCCCCATGATAGTTAAGCATGCGCTGATAGGGGGGGGCAATAAAGTCGTATTTATGGGAGCAGGAAAGCGAGATACCGTAAATTTCCTCTTTGTACGATTCGGGGATATACTCGTCAATATCACGGTCGAACCAGGCAATAAAATACTTTAAAAAATGGAGGTAAAATTTTGAAGGAATCATTTTGTTAATCTGCTCCACAAAAGCATTTTCCTGAACCTCAATTAACTCCTTTGTAAGTTTGCCGCTTGCCACTCCCATGTCAAAAGGTTTTCCTTCCAAATACATCTCCCACAAACCATAGCGGTTTTTTCGCAGCATGTTATTATCCACGAGATAAAAATCCTTTGCTCTTTTTACCCTTTGTAGTTTTACTACCGACTTGTCTTTAATAACAGGCTCATCTATGCGTGTAGAAAAATCGAAAACAATGGCCAATAGCACAAATGCAATGATAACAATAACAACTAACCACTTAAAAAACTGTACTATTTTATTTTTCTTTTTCATATCAACAAATTATTGGCTACAAAAGTAGGAGAATTATAAAGCTGCAACGGTTTTTTTCTTATCTTAGTTTCCATTAAAAGTATAAAATTTCAGGTTATGAAAATAGTAGTAGTTGGAAATTACCCCCCTCGAAAATGTGGCATTGCAACCTTTACACAAAACCTTATTACAGCTATTTTGAATAGTAACAAGGGCAATAATGATGATATTGAAATAGAGGTGATTGCCATGAACGATGCCAACAACCATTACGATTATCCTGATATTGTTAAACGTATTATTAGCGAAAATGATAAGCAGTCGTATCTGAAAGCGGCTAATTACATCAACGAATCGGGTGCGACTGTTTGTGTGCTTCAGCATGAGTATGGCATTTTTGGTGGAAACAGCGGCATTTTAGTTTTGGGCTTGATAAAAGCATTAAAAATTCCTTTGGTTTCAACCTTTCACACGGTACTTGAGCATCCTGACTACCACCAGCGCGAAGTGCTAAAATCAATTGCTCGCTACTCTTCCAGAATTGTGGTGATGTGTAGTAAAGCAAAACGGATGCTTAAAAATGTATTTGATGTTGAACCAAAAAAAATAAATATCATTGAGCATGGTGTGCCCGATTTTGAAGAGCTAATAAAGGAAAAACCGGTTAGACCTCAAAAGTGGAAGGGTAAAAAAATAATTATAACTTTTGGATTGTTAAATCGTAACAAGGGAATTGAAACAGTAATAAGGGCATTGCCTGAAGTTGTTAAAAAACATCCCGAAGTTTTATATGTGGTTTTGGGAAAAACCCATCCCAATGTTGTTAAACAACATGGCGAAGAGTATCGTGAAAACCTGAAAAGAATTACAAAACAGCTGAATGTGGAAACGCATGTTGAGTTTTTAGATCAATTTGTAAGCGAAAAAGACCTTGCAGTAATATTGTCGCTGGCCGATATTTATATTACTCCTTATCTTAATAAAGAGCAGATTACAAGCGGAACGTTGTCGTATGCGTTGGGTGCCGGCCTGGCGGTGGTTTCAACTCCTTATTGGCATGCCGAAGAAATATTGGCCAACGATAACGGAAGGTTTTTTGATTTTCACGATTGTCAGGGGTTGGCAAGAGTACTTAACGATTTGCTGGATGATGAAGCAGCGATAAAAGACCTTCAGGAAAAATCAAAACAAAACAGCAGTCACAACAGGTGGCCTGTAGTTGGTGTTCAATATCACGATTTGCTGATAAATGTTACTAAAAACGCTATTCAGTATTTGCAGGAGATTAAAAGTACGCCCGAAATTCCTTCCTTTTCGTTTAAAGCAGTTGAACGACTCACCACGCAAACAGGTATTTTGCAGCATGCGCAAGGTGTTGTGCCCTATTATAAAGAGGGGTATAGCCTTGATGATAACGCCAGAGCGGTATTGGTTTCGCAAATGGCTAACAGCCGATTTCACAATGAAAAGTATCAGGATTTTCTTATAAAATATCTTGCGTTTTTGCTGTTGATGCATCGTGAAGACGGCACGGTGAACAACATGCTTTCGTACTACAATCAAATTATTGATGCAAAATTATCGGAAGATACATACGGACGAACTGTTTGGGCGTTGGGGTATGTTGTAAAGGCAACTAACAACGATAGTGTTTTCAGAGTGGCGCACGAGCTTTTTCACTCCTTGATACAAAACACCAGCCATCTGAATCATTCCAGAGGCCTGGCCAATACCATATTAGGGTTGTATCACTATATTCGTAAGTTCCCGGATCAAATTGACCAAATCAGCAATTTAACCATGCTGGCTGATAAACTTTGCGAACATTACGAAGCACACAGTATTTCTCGTTGGAACTGGTTTGATGCGGAGGTTACTTACGACAACGGATTGTTGCCGGCGGCTCTCTATTTTGCTTTTCAAATTACACACAACAAGCGCTATCTTGATATTGCCAATAAAGCATCCGGTTTTATTGAAGATATTTGTTTTAGCAACAATCATCTGTCGCTGGTGGGCAACAAAACCTGGGAAAGCGACAGCAAAGACAAATCCAATGTGGGACAACAGCCACTGGACGCGGCGGCCATGGTGTTAATGTACGATGCGCGCTATAAAACACTGAATGATAGCCATTCAGTTGAGTATCTCAAGAAATCGTTTTTTTGGTTTTTTGGCGAAAACGACTTAAATATTCCTTTGTATGATGTGCGCAATAAGGGGGTGTATGATGGACTGGAAGAGTTTGAGGTAAACCTGAATCAGGGTGCTGAAAGTAACATTACTTATCTGATGGCATGGCTTATTGCCGAGCCTTATTTTAATTTAAAGGAGCAAAAATAATTTAAACTTTACCAGCTTACAATTACAAATGGCGAGCCGGGTTTTGTCTTGTTGTCATTACTCAAAAATTTTAAAATAGCCCGTTTTGTTACTTCCAGTATGGTCTATTATATTTCTTTTTGTTTAACAATATAATCTTGAATATTAGTACATTACACAAATTACGTATGGTTTTTGTTGGAAATCGTTTTTACATTTGTTTTCCATCTTAAAACCGTAAAACCTATAATTGCAGAAATCAACGAACCTATAAGTATTCCAATTTTTGCAGAATCAATATATATTGGGCTATTTTCAAATGCCAAACTCGCAATAAAAATTGCCATAGTAAATCCTATTCCGGCTAAAAATGAAACTCCTATAATTTGCTTATTGCTAATTTCTGTTGGAACTTCAATAAGTTTTATTCGTTTAGCTAATAGTATAATAGATGAAATGCCAACACTGTTACCCAAAACTAAGCAAATAATTATATTTCTAATTAGTGCCACATCCAAATTAATTTCACTATTTAAAAGTACTCCTGCATTGGCCAAAGCAAAAACAGGAATAATAAAATAAGCAACCCAATCGTGTAATTTATGTTCTAAATGTTGTAGTGGGGATTGAAATTTACTTGTCCAGTTTTCCAAGTTATCGATATATTGAATTTGTTCTTTGGACAGAATTGGCTTTTGAGATACAGTTGTTTGTTTAATGTTGTTAGTAATATTAATCAAATTGTCAATAAATGCAGATGTATGAATTTTTTGTCTTATAGGTACCGAAAATGCCAATAAAATTCCTGCCAATGTTGGATGAATTCCGGATTTTAGAAATAGTATCCAAATGATTATACCCAAAATAATATTTACGAATTTAGAATAATACCCTTTAAAAGATAATGCATATAATATTCCCAATAGTATTAATGCAGCAAACAATAAAATTACATTTATGTTGCCACTATAAAATATAGCAATTACCAATACAGCTCCAATATCATCTACAATTGCAAAGGCAGTTAAAAATAGTTTAAGACTTAATGGAACTCTGTCTCCTAAAAGTTTTAAAATTGCCAATGAAAAAGCTATATCAGTAGCCATTGGTATTCCCCAACCTTTAACCGTTTCGGGATTTTGATTTAACACTAAAAACAACATTACAGGAATTATCATACCCCCTAATGCTCCAAAAATTGGAAAAGAAATCTTTTTTATAGAGTTTAATTCTCCTATTAAAAATTCTCTTTTAATTTCTAATCCTATCAGGAAAAAGAAGACTGCCATTAATCCATCGTTAATCCACAGAATTAACGGTTTATTTAATTCAAAATCTTCCGTTATAAATCCAATTTTATATTGCCATAGTGACCGGTAACTTTCTCCATATGGTGAATTTGCCCAAATAAGAGCAGTAATAGTTGTAATCAACAATAATATTCCGCTAAAACTTTCAATTTTGACAAATTTTTGAAACGGGGATATTATTTTACTTTTAATCATTTTTTATTTCTAATTCGTTCATTTTAATGGTTGTTAACTTGTTTTCAAACACACCCAACTTACGCGCTACTCTCCGTTTATTCCCAATATCTTATCCAGTTTAACCTTTAATATTTCGCGGTCCAATGGTTTTCTAAAGTACTCAACTGCCCCCATTTTAAGTCCTTTTAGCTCCTCTTGTTCGCTGGTGTAGCCGGTCATAAAGGCAACAGGGACATCAATATTATTTTGCTGAATATACTCAAGCAGCTGATAGCCATCAAGGTTGGGCATGGCGATATCGGTTAAAACAAGGTCGAAGTCTTCTTTAATTATTTCTGTCATGGCCACAATACCATCGGGGGCAACCCTCACTTCGTAACCCGCCGACTTTAAAATACCCTCAACCATACGTTGATTAATAGGTTCATCTTCAACAACAAGAATTCTTGCTTTTGATTTTTCTTTGGATTTTCCTTTGGCAAAATCAGAAGGAATCAGCCTGTTTAAAAGTTCTTCCAAAGGGATGGTGGCATAGGTGGAGGCGGTGTCGGACGCAGCATAAGGCAATACAAGTTCGTTGTTGTGGATAATAGAGCCGCATGAGTAAACCACATTGGGAACATACCCTTCGCGCTCGGTTTCGTTGGGATAAAGCAACGGCTCCGCAAGTTGTCCGATTATTTTGGTTGGGTCGTCCAAATCAAGTAAAATAGCTCCCAAACTGTACTTGCGCATGGTTCCCACACCGTGGGTTATAACCAGCCAGCCATATTCCGTTTCGATGGGTGACCCGCTGTTTCCTACCTGAATAAATTCCCACGGAAATTTTGGTTCCTGAATTTTTTGTACATCGTGCCATAAATTGATGTCGTCGGAAAACATAACGTAATTGTTGATGCCATCCAATCTTGAAAGCATGGCGTATTTTCCGTTAATCTTTCTTGGGAAAAGTGCCATTCCTTTATTTTGGGCGTTTTCACCGTAAATAGGCATAAATTTAAAGTGATAAAAATCTTTGGTTTCGATAAGTTTGGGCATAATAGTGTGCCCATTGTAAGCGGTGTATGTTGCGTAATAGGTTACGCTTCCATTGTCTTCGGTAAATTTAACAAAACGGGCATCCTCAATGCCGTTGCTTTCGGCAGAGGCAATGGGAAAAATCACCCGCTCTGAAATGGAGGTGTCAAATGAAAAAGTAATGGAATAGTGCGAATCGGCAAGGTATTGTATGGATTGTATCATGCTTTGTTCAGCATCGTTTGGCTCAATTTCATTAATAGTCTGTTTGATGGCGTTATTAAGCTCGTTGTAGTCGAATTCAAACCTGAGTTTATCCATCACGGCATGAATCAATTTATCATCAATATCCATATCGGAAAGTTTACTGATAAAGCGCTCCTTTTGATAAACGACATTCTTTATTTTTTCAGCTTCGTTAACTAACGTGCCGCGAGGTAACATGGTGAGTTTGTTATCTTTATCAAGTACTCCTCCTCTAAATACAATGGATGATATGTGTCCTTCGCCTGTAGCTCTGAAACTTATAATCACCCTTTTTTGTCCCTCCTGCAATCCGGTCTGGTCGGGGTCTTCTACCATGGAAGGGTTGAAAAAGGCAGCGCTTTCAATGGAATATTCACTGGTGAAGTAGGCTCCGATTAACAGCTTTTTTATATCAGAAGCTTCCGTTAATCCTTCAATCTTTCCACGCATTATATCACAAACCCTTTCGTAATGCCTTGTATAAACCGATGATATATTTCGATGGCGCGATGAAAACTCACGCAAAGTCTGGTTCAAAACCAATGCGGCCATTTTTTCAGGCATTTTTAAAAGTTTGTCAACAATGGATATTACCCTCGAATCGGGGCCGGGAAAGAAAAACCGTGCAATAATGCGCGCAGAATCGGGATTGAAATAAATGTTGCTTCTTTTAACTGTTGTACTCATAATATTTCTTGTTTTTAGTGGAAACGCTTGTAAAAATAGGAAATTCCAGTTAATTTATCAACACTATCATATGT
>Ga0256831_1000913_pt1 | contig 15601 bp, 13 predicted proteins | sample 132544metaG_FD_189087 | JGI IMG/M metagenome (GOLD analysis project Ga0256831, IMG submission 189087) | Hydrothermal vent microbial communities from Lau Basin, Pacific Ocean - 132-544 | ecosystem: Environmental > Aquatic > Marine > Hydrothermal vents | place: Pacific Ocean: Lau Basin | collected...
AAAATCAAAATGCGATTATGTGTTTTATTACAAGACAATTACATGTGTGTTAGCAGGATTCTTGCATAATTCAGGTTAATGCGATTATTATTTAATAAATAAAAATATTATTAGATTTGGTTAATTATTTTATCTACTAATTATGAGAATAGTTTTTTTATCAATTATTACAATTTACATCATTGCAGGTTGCTCATCTTCAAAAAAAGCAAAAATAGATTTGTCAGGTGATGAGTTTATAAATACTGTTGTTGAGAAAGAGTTTAATGGAGAATCTTTTGAGACTATCTACAATCAGGATAGAGGATTTGCTATTATAGTTAACAAGGTAGAACGAGGAGTTGGATACCCCACAGTTATAAACTTTGTAGTTGTTGATTTGTTAAAAAAGAAAGTTATATACAGTGAGACTGTTAGGGATGGGTCTGTCTCCTGGATTAATAATGATACGGTTCTTATTAAAAGAGTTCCCGGAGTAATGTCAAGGGTTGAAGAGGAGAATGAGAAAGCAAAGAGGACTGAGATAAATGTAAGAGCGTTGTAATTTAAATCGTTTTAATTATACGTGTATGAGATTTGTTAAATTTTCAGGTATTATCCTGCTAGCACTTTTAGTAAGTTATGTTCTGTTTGTTGGCAAAGAAAATAGCAATAAAATTGTTAAGACTAATAAATACGGCAGGTTAACTGAGGAGCTGCGAAAAGAGGCGTTAAACAAAAAAATAATCAGGCGAGAGCAGGGATATGCAAAATCCGACAATCCGGATAAATATGCTGAATACTTGAAATCATTAAAAACCGGCGAAAACGGTGATAGTTACGAAGGTAACTATCTTATTGATGAATTTAAAAAAGCTAAGGAAAGGCTAGGGCAATTAAAGACAACCACTGCTCAACTTGATTGGAAAGAGAGAGGACCCGGTAACGTGGGGGGACGAACACGGTCGTTGGTTATTGACCCTAAAGATCTGACAGGAAATACATGGTTTGCAGGTTCAGTCAGTGGAGGAGTATGGCGAACTGAAGATGCAGGGAGTACCTGGGATTGTTTAACTCCGGATATTCCTAATTTGGCAACAGGATGTATGACCGTATCATTGGATCAACCAAACGTTATTTATGTTGGTACCGGTGAAGGCTTCTACAGTATTGATGCAGTAATGGGAGCCGGTATTTTTAAAAGTGTTGATAATGGGACTACATGGGAGCAGTTACTTTCGACAAAAGACAATAGTGATTTTTTCTTTGTAAACAGGATAATTACTAATCCTGTAGATGTTAACAGTGTTATTGCGGCTACCAATAGTGGGATTTTTAAATCAACAGACGGAGGCGACACTTGGGATTTGAAACTTAGCGGAGGCCGAGCTCAGCAAATTGTTTTTGAAAAGGATAGTTTCCTAAATCAATATGCAGTAATTAATAATGTTGGTGTATACAAGTCTACTGACGGCGGAGATAGTTGGTTTATGGTAAAGAGCATAAAAGAGGGACGTATTGAGATGGCTATTGCCGTATCAGACCCAAATATTGTTTATGCGCTTACTTCAAAGTCAAACCTGTATATGTCGTTAGATAGAGGCTATAACTGGGAGCAGGATGTTCAGGATCCTAAAACAGATTTCCTAAGTGGACAGGGTTGGTATGGCAACTCCCTAGTTGTATCACCCAGCGATACAAATATTTTATTTGTAGGAGGAGTAGACATACATAAAGTAACAATTGGAACCATTGATACTGGAAGTGGAATTAAGGCTTATAATGTTATATCAGACACTTCTGGCTGGATAGGTTATAAGAATTTTGGAGGCAGGTATTTAGGGGGTGGTTTTGAAGCGAATGATGACGCTGATGTTGTTTGGAACTGCAATATTAATTTTCTTGGTGACTCAACTCAAAAAGCACATCGTTTTGTTTATGATGGTAACAGATATCTATATAAGAACCTTGTGGATGTTCCATTTTCAGTTACTAAAACTGATGGTGGTGCTAAACTAAATGTTTCATTTATCGATGAAAATGATAATGGTGTTTTTGATCTTACAGAAAACAGTAAAGAGTATATTTACATACATTTTACAGATTATACAGGAGGAAAAGTTGGTGAGATAGGATTGATGGATGGTCTTAATGTAAAAAATTTGTATCGATTATTACCTGTAATGAAGCAAGGAAAAACATGGGATCCGGTTAATCTGGATAATGTTCAAGTCTCGGTTAGTAGCTATATCCTGAAAGGAAAGAAGATAACATCGGAAAAGAAGACCTCTTGGTACAAGGATGTAGTAGATAACCATTATTCGCATGCCGATCATCATGGTTTAATTATTGATGAAAATAACGGAAGTCCGTTTAGAATACTTAATTGTAATGATGGTGGTATTGCAGTATCAAATGATGGAGGTGATAACTGGACTAGTCCTGTTCATGGTTATGTTACTTCACAGTTTTACAGTGTTTCAAAACATCCTACAGAAGATAGATACATGGGTGGTTTGCAAGATAATGGCACATGGTTTTCAAATAATAGCCCTACTAGTGATTCTGCATGGAATAAAGTCGTGGGTGGTGATGGATTTGGAACTGTATGGCATTCAAGAAAGCCGGAACAGATGATCTCATCATTGTATTATAACCAATTGGTCAGAACAGATGATTCTTGGGTACATAGCTTTTACATAACCGATAAAATTGAAGATTCAGGTGAAGATTCAGGTGCTCCATTCATTACAACAATTGCCAGCACGCCTGACGAACCGGATTTGTTGTTTATTGGCGGCCCGTCAGGCCTATGGAAGTCCAGTGATTTTGGACTAAACTGGAAACTGATTTCAATGAATTCTAATGATTACGGTTACTCAGGAGGTAGCGTTCAGATGGAGATTAGTAAAGCAAATCCTAAGATAGTCTGGGTCGGTGTAAGTATGAATGGTAAAGGGAAGTTAAGTGTTTCCCATGATTACGGCGATACTTTTACAGCGGTCAATAATTTTTCAAAATATATACGTAGGATATCAAGGATTGTCTCTGACCCTTTTGACACAAGTACAGTGTTTGTTTTAAACTCATCAGCAGAAAGTGCCAAGATTATTCGTTCCTCCGACTTAGGTCAGACGTGGACAGACATTACCGGTTTTGATAATTCTTCGTCAAGCTCCAATGGATTTCCTGATGTGGCTACATACTCATTCTTAGTCATGCCACATAATACTAATGAATTATGGGCTGGAACCGAGATCGGTCTATTTATCTCAACTGACAATGGTTTGTCGTGGCACTATTCTGATAATGGTCTGCCTGCTGTTTGTATATGGGATATGAAAGTAGTAGGCGATCAGGTTGTTTTAGGTACTCATGGCAGGGGTGTTTGGTCAGTTACTATCCCTGGGCTGAATACTGTTCCCGTAAAGCCTTATGCTATTTCAGCGGGTGTAACTGCAAGTAATAAATTTACCGTAAAGTATGAGATAAAGTCTGATTTTGATTCATTACAATACCTCTTTGGTGGGGAGGTTGACGGAGTACAAACCAGAGTTGCAATAGGAGTAAATGGTTACATTTTCAATGCAACTTCCCAAGAGCCTGTTATTAACTCTCAGGTTATTGGTTATAAAGATGGGATTGCTTTCCGTTCAAATTTATTGTTTGCGGATAATTTTCATTATCAAGATCCGAGGGTACGTTACTATAATGATTTTGAAAGTAAACAAAATGATTTCTTAGGGGATGGATACAATATTATTAATAGCATTGACGGTACGTATGCCATTAATTCGCAACACGCTTATGCTGTTAAAAAGAATTATAGCTATGTGCTGAAGTATCCGGTTATTGTTATGGACGAAACAGAGTCATCAATAATGACATATGAAGATATTGCTCTGGTTGAAAAGGGTGAAAATGGTACTGTTTTTGGAGATGATGAGTTTTGGGATTATGTAGTGGTTGAAGGCTCGAAAGATGGAATGAACTGGTTGCCATTTGCTGATGGTTATGATGCCAGATATTCTGATGAGTGGGCTGCGGATATTAATTCATCTCCTTCATCTGATATGTTTGTAAGTCATACGGTGAACTTTCAGGATACTTTTAGTGCCGGCGATACCATTTTAATACGTTTTAGGTTATTTTCTGATGCTAATACTGTAGGTTGGGGATGGGTGATTGACAATATTAATATTCAAAAGGACGGGTCAGGAATTTTTAATAAGACTACTGCTCCTGATGTAACATTGACCATTAGTCCTAATCCGGCAACTGACTATGTCAATTTAAGATTAGATGATACTGTGATTGGTGATGTGAAGGTTACAGTTTACGATCTTAATGGCCGTATGTTATTGAACCGTAAGTTTGTTAAGTTTCAACAGAAATGGCAACAAAAACTATCGGTTATGGAGCTAGGCTTCGGAGTGAGGTTCGTTAATGTTTATATTGGAAGTGATCATTACACCCAAAGAGTTGTTGTTAAGTAGTCGAAATAAGGTTGTTTGAATAATTTCTTCTCCTTTCCAAATGGGGAAGGTTGCGGGGTGTAGTACAAAAAAATAGAGCCGATAGAGGGATTCGAACCCACGACCTGCTGATTACAAATCAGCTGCTCTGACCAACTGAGCTATATCGGCAAAATGTGGGGAGAGCAGGATTCGAACCTACGAAGACGAAAGTCAGCGGAGTTACAGTCCGCCCCAGTTGGCCACTTTGGTATCTCCCCAATTTTTAATGAAATAAGAATTTTTTTGAGCCGATGGAGGGATTCGAACCCACGACCTGCTGATTACAAATCAGCTGCTCTGACCAACTGAGCTACATCGGCGAGGTGGGTAAGCTTACCATATCGCACTGCTACAACCGCCTACCCTTGCTGCCGTCAGGCCCTGGGGGAGTTAAGCAGGAGCTAGTCGTATGGGACTTACCCGTTTTGCGAGTGCAAAAGTATCAAAATTCATTAATCGTACAAATATTTATTGATGGTTTTTAGTAAATATTTTATTCTTTGATGTGATATGACAAATAATTAAGAAGTTCTTTGTATTTTAGATTCCTATTTTTATATCATAATCTATTACTTATAAATTATTTTTTATGACAGATATCTCTACATCAAAGAGCAAGTGGGCAATGTTGTATGGCCTATATTTAGGAGTTTTCTATATCTTTTTTACTCTGTTTCTATACTATACTGATAAGATGATTATTCCGGGAACGATTAGATATGTTGGAACTGTAGTATTCATCATAGTTTTATGGTTGGCACTAAAAAATTACAGAGATAAAGTAAATGGCGGTTATTTAAGTTACGGCAAGGGAGTAGGTATTGGTGTTTTAATCACTCTCTACTCAACATTCTTTATCAGTTCAATTTATTTTATTGTGTTATCACTTGACAAAACGCTATTGGTACAATATATGGCTCAGCTTGAAGAGATAATGATGAATAGCGGATTACCCGATGAGTTGCTTGAGAAATTTAACGAGGCCTCAAAGGCTACGTTAACTCCGAGTACTTATGCCATCTCAGCTTTCTTCAAAGAGATGATTGGAGGAACAATACTTACACTGATTGTTGCAGCAATTGCGATGAAGAGTCCTGAAAGTGGTTTTTATGAAGCAGTAAAAGATATTGAGTAAATATGAAGTTATCAGTAGTAGTACCGTTGTATAATGAAGAGGAATCAATCGGTGAGTTGTTTGCCTGGATCGAGAGGGTGGTAACTCCGCTGAATTGGGAGTACGAAGTTCTGTTTGTTGATGATGGCAGTTCAGATAAATCGTGGCAGTTGGTTGCTGAGATGTCTGAAAAGCACAAAGAGGTTAAAGGACTTAAATTCAGACGTAATTATGGTAAGTCTGCTGCTCTCTACTGCGGGTTTGAAGTTGCAAAAGGAGAAGTTGTGATTACCATGGATGCAGATTTGCAGGATAGTCCGGATGAGATACCTGAGTTGGTAAGGATGATATCCAAAGATGGTTACGATTTGGTTAGTGGCTGGAAAAAGAAACGGCATGACCCTATCTCCAAAACACTCCCAAGTAAACTTTTTAACCGTACTGTCAGGTTTGTGTCGGGGATAAAACTTCATGATTTTAATTGTGGTTTGAAAGCATACCGTAATGAAGTTGTGAAGAATATTGAGGTATACGGGGAGATGCATCGTTACATACCTTTAATAGCTAAGCAGAATGGATTTGAAAATATTGGTGAGAAGATTGTTCAGCATCAGGAACGAAAATATGGGGTTTCAAAATTTGGAATTGAGCGTACAATTAAAGGCTTCTTAGATCTTCTATCGGTATCGTTTATTACAAAATTCGGGAAGCGTCCCATGCACTTGTTCGGGACATTGGGAACACTGATGTTTTTTGTTGGCTTTGTTACTGCGGCCTGGTTGGGTGTACATAAGTTATGGTATGTTTATCATGGTATAGATGCGCAGTTGGTGGCTGAAAGTCCATACTTTTATATCTCTCTGGTAAGTATGATGATTGGTACTCAGCTTTTTCTGACAGGTTTCCTTGCTGAGATGGTTTCACGCAACTCTTCTGAAAGAAATAAATATCAGATTTCAGAAGAACTATTATAGAATTTTCCAATGGCATTCTACAGCTCCATCTCTATTGCATACGACCAGCTTTTTCCATTAAACCCGGCTCAGGCTGAGTTTGTAAATAGCTGTTTTGCCAATTCTGTTGCCGGAAAAAAGATTGTTGATGCCGGTTGTGGCATCGGCTCGTTGGCTATTCTGCTTGCCCGCAGGTCAGCTAATGTTTATGGGTTTGATTCCGATAGTAATATGATAGACATTGCAAAGGAGAAGCAGCCTCAGGCACTTAACCTAAAGTTTAATGTTGGCGATTTGGTAGATGAACTCTCCGGACTTGAAAGGAACAGGTATCATGGGGTACTCTGTTTCGGCAATACATTGGTACACCTTGCAACTATTGACAGGATAGAGCAATTTGTGAAACAATCATCCAGACTTTTAAAGAGAGATGGTAAACTTCTGATACAGATTGTTAATTACGATAGGGTGTTGAAAAAGAAGGTTGATTCGCTTCCAACAATTAATACCGATAATTACGAATTTATCAGAAAATATAATCATCGTTCTGACGGATTGATTGATTTTGAAACTGTGTTGTCGGCAAAGTTTACCTGTGAGCAGACGGTAAACAGCGTGTTGCTTCTGCCACTGAAGAGAGAGGAGCTTGAAGATGCGTTGACTCCCTATTTTACAAAAGTTAATTTTTATGGTGATTTTAAAAAGAGCCCCCTAAGTGAAGACTCTTTTCATATTGTGGTTGAAGCCAGCAAATAATCTGTTCAGAAGTGATGAACGGGGTGAGACAATAGAGTTTCCTCTTGCCGATATATCGCTGATGAACAGGTTAACAATATTATCTATACTCAGATAAGCAGCACCTCGAATATCACTTCAATGTCAAAAATGGGATTTGAAATACTAAAAGAGAATTTTCCTCCCGTTTTAAACGATGTTACTGAGATTGCTAAAACAAAAATACAAGAGTTGCGAAAAATGCTGGATGAGATGGATGCTTCCTATACACCGGGCAGAATTTCTGTTTGGAAATAACTTTTTAATTAATATATTGGCAGTGTGGTTTAAAATCACCTTGTCAATAAATAATTCATAAATCAAAAAATAATGAGTGATAAATTAATTTTACCGGGTATAGGTTTTGATAATCTTAAATTCGGAATGAGCGAGGAGGAGGTATTCTCAGTTTTAGGTAGGCCTGACGAAGTTGAGGTGCAGGAGATGGATGACGGAGAGACTGTGAATATATATTACTACGATGATATTGGAGTGTCAATGTCATTCGATTCAATGGCAGATATGCGTTTGGTAGAAATCTCTTTTGATGATCCACAGTACACTCTGGAGGGAAAATTCTTACCTGGAATGCAGAAAGAGTTGTTTGTTAAACATGTGGACGAGATAGGGATTTATGAGCTTGAAGACCTGTCTGACGAAGGTAGTGATGTTAATGAGCTATACTCGTTTGAGGCTAAAAATATTAATGTTTGGGTTAGGAAAGGGGTCGTTGATTCTATTCAAATTGGTCCCAACTGGAGTGATGACGATGAAGAGATAGTATGGCCTGAGTAGCTAAATATGTTGCTGTTCTAGTGGAATAAAGTTATGTGTTCATCCAAGATATTTGCACTATTCTCAAAGAACAATAAAAAAAATGAAACTTTAATGCCCTACTTTACGTTTGTATAGACATGAAAGATGGTAATTGACCATTTTTAAGGTTTTAATTAAATAGTTATTTATATATTTTAGAAAGATTTGAATCATGAGAAAGATTTCAGTTATTGCAGCAGTTGTTTTTTTATTAGCTTTAGGTTTAAGTTCTTGCAAAAGCACACAGGATTGTCCTGCATACAGTAGTATAGATGTAGAGCAGACAACTCAAAATGTTTAATAGAGTGGTCTAACATCCTTTAGATAACAGTTTTTTTGCAGTCGGGCATAGCGAGCGATTGTTTTTATTTGTGGAATTAATTGGAGTGATAGCACTCCATTTGGAAGATATGTAAAGCCAGGCAAATCAATTTTATTGGTTTGCCTGGCTTTTTTTAACATTTATTGAGAAAATCCATTTAAAGATTATTTGACTTAATGGTTATGAATGCTTACTTTTGTGGCTCTTTTTAAGAAATATTATATATACAATCACTAAATAATTAATAAAATGTCAAAAATTAAAATTGGTATTAATGGATTTGGCCGTATCGGACGCTTTGTCTTTCGTCAGGCTTATGTAAAAGGAACTATTCAAGTTGTAGCTATTAACGACTTAATTGATGTTGAGTACATGGCTTACATGTTAAAATACGACTCTACTCACGGTAGATTTGATGGAACTGTTGAAGTAAAAGACGGTAAATTGATCGTTAACGGTGACGTGATTCGCGTTTCTGCAGAGAGAAATCCTGCTGACATCAACTGGGGTGCTGTGGATGTTGAGTATGTTGTTGAGTCAACAGGTCTGTTCCTTACAAAAGAGAAAGCTCAGGGACACCTTGATGCAGGTGCTAAAAAAGTAGTTATGTCTGCTCCTTCTAAAGATGATACTCCTATGTTTGTTATGGGTGTAAACAATACTTCATATTCCAACGATATGAATTTTGTTTCTAATGCATCTTGTACTACCAACTGTTTAGCCCCTATTGCTAAAGTGCTGAATGATAATTTTGGTATTGTTGATGGTTTAATGACTACTATTCATGCTACTACTGCCACTCAAAAAACTGTTGATGGTCCTTCATTGAAAGACTGGAGAGGTGGACGTGGAGCCGGTCAAAACATTATCCCTTCTTCTACAGGTGCTGCTAAAGCTGTTGGTAAAGTAATTCCTGTACTTAACGGTAAACTTACAGGAATGGCTTTCCGTGTTCCAACTCCTGATGTGTCAGTTGTTGACTTAACTGTGAACCTTGCAAAAGGAACTTCTTACGATAATATCTGTAAGGCAATGAAAGATGCTTCTGAAGGTTCAATGAAAGGTGTTTTAGGATATACTGAAGATGCTGTTGTTTCTAACGACTTCACAGGTGAGACATTAACTTCTGTATTTGACGCTACTGCAGGTATCGCTCTTACTGATACATTTGTAAAAGTAGTTTCATGGTACGATAACGAAATGGGATATTCTGCTAAAGTATGTGAACTGATTATGTATATGGATTCTGTAAAGTAATCCATGGCTTAAAAGTATAGCATTGTTAGTAAGTAATGTTTCTAACAATAAAAAAGCATCTCCGGTTTCAGGGGTGCTTTTTTATTTAACTCTCTTTTGGTTCTATATGATTTATAGTGGGTATAAAAACGGAGAAAGTATTTAAATGATTTACATTTCTTCAAAATATAACAAAATGGATATCGACCAACGTTTAGCAACTACTGACTTCCCTCTGCCTGCAATAAGAGAGGTAAACATGGCAATGCACAATTCAGGTATCTCATTAGGGCTTGGAGAGTTAAAATCTTTTAATCCTGATAGAAAAATTATCACGGCTTTTACTGACAGCCTTAATAGTGGAGGAGTGAATTACTGCCCTAATGCCGGGCTGCCTGAGTTGAGGAGCTCAGTGGCTGAAAGTCAGAAGTTACAGGATGGATACAGTTACTCAGTCGATAATGTTGTTGTTACTATTGGAGTTCAGAATGCTATCTATTCAACAGTAAAAACGTTGAGTAAGCTTGGTGCAAAGCGAGTGTTAATACCTGAGATTAATTTTGGAATCTATAAGAAAATCCCAAAAGAGTTTGGTCTGAAGGTAGAAACATACAGGTTAACTGAAGAGTACGGAATTGATATAGCTGCCCTAAAATCTCAAATAGAGAGTGATGATATTTTAATCTTAAATACTCCTGCAAACCCTACCGGGTGGGTATTATCACATACTGAACAGAAAGAGTTGGCAAATGTTTTAGAAGATAAACTTACCAAGGGTTATGTTATTTCGGATGAGATATATTCCAGACTGATATATGACGGAGAGACGGCAATCTCCTTTTCTGCTTTTTTTGAAAGAACGATAGTGGTAAATGGAATCTCAAAAAGTGGTGCAGTAGCGGGACTGAGAGTGGGTTGGGTTATTACCCGAAATATGAATCTTGCCAAAGCCATTGTTTCTAATAATGCTACTATCATTAGCGCACCACCTACCGCAAATCAGTATGCAGCTATTCCTGTTGTAAGGGGGGATACTCAAAATACAATAGATGGGTACAATAAGGTTTTAAGGAAAAACAGAGATGTTGTGATGCCTCTATTGAGTAAACACTCTATCCCATTTGTGAAACCAACCGGCAGTTTTTATCTCTTTGCCGATTTGGAGTTGTTTACCGGCAGTAACTCTAAGAACTTTTGTATTGAGACTGCTAAAAGGGAGAATGGTGTCGTGGTTATTCCCGGAGTTGCGTTTGGGGCATCTTCTAAAATTAGAATTTCACTTGCCACAAATATGATTGAAGAGGGTATGCATAGATTTGTAGATGCTCTAATGAACATTTAGATATTTGTATTTGTTTATAATTACACCGGATATTTTACTACCTTTAGTTATCTGATTTTATATAAAGTACCTATGCAGAGAATGAAGAGTTCATATGACGAATTAAAGGTGATTGATGGCAATCTCCGGAAAGAAATTTTAGAGCTTAAAGAAGAGCTTCGTCATGCCGATAAAGATTCACAGAAGAAAGAGTCTGGTATTGATAGAAAAGAGGAGTGGCATAGAGTTCTTGATTTTGCCTCAACAGAAGGAATCTACATTTTGGAAAATGGCATTGTAATTGAAGCTAACCAAACGGGATGTGAAATGTTTGGTTATACCTACAAAGAAACTATAGGATTAAGGGCTGTTGATGTTTTTGAGGAGGTGGATAAAAAAACTGTAATAGAAAGAATAACACAAAAAGTTACAGGGTTTTACCGGGTTACGGCAATACGAAAAGACGGTACTAGATTTCCTACTGAGATTTATGGCAGAAAAATTAGATTCAAAGCTAAAGATTTACGTCTATCCATAGTTCGGGATATCTCAGGCAGGGTAAAGACAGAACAGAAACTTCAGGAAACAGAGCATCGATTTAAGACACTTTTTGATAACGCTGCAGATGGTATTATAGTGGGAGATAAGAAGGGACACATCATAGATGCTAATAGTAGTTTTTGTAAATTGACCGGTTATACACGCGAAGAGATACTGTTCAAGTTTATTGCTGAGTTATTTTCAAAACAATCGCTTGAAAATATGCCATTACAATTCGGACTGCTTAAAAATGGCCATTCAGTAATTTCAGAAAGAGAGATTGTTTCAAAAACAGGAGCTCTTATTCCCATTGAGATGAATACCACATTGATGGCAAATAATTACTATCTTGCTGTAGTCAGGGATATGACCGATAGGAAGAAGGCTGAGGAAACACTTCTGTTAAAGAATAAGGAATTTATGCTTGCCAAAAAGAGGGCAGAAGAGAGTGATCAGCTAAAGTCTGAGTTTCTGGCAAATATGAGTCATGAAATAAGAACACCCATGAACGGCATTTTGGGTTTCTCCAGAATGTTGGGAGAGGAGGAGCTTGATGCGGAGCAGCAAAAACTCTATATTGATATTATTGAGAATAGCAGTAATCAATTGATGCGTATTATTGACGATATACTTGAGATATCAATTCTGGAGACAAAGCAGGTTAAAGTTGTTAATAATCCGCTCAATCTTAACAGACTGTTTTTAGAGCTATTTACCATTTACGACAGACAGGCAAAGATGAATAAAACACCTTTGTATATAAAAACCGGCCTTAATGATGAAAGAGCAACGGTTTTGGTGGATGAGATTAAGCTGCGTAAAGTTTTGACTAACCTGATTGATAATGCTCTCAGGTATACAAACGAAGGTTTTGTTGAGATAGGTTACAGGCTGGATGAGGATATGCTCTCTTTTTATGTTAAGGATACCGGTATAGGTATTGCAAAGGAGAAGCAGAGGATTATTTTTGAGCGTTTCTCGCAAGCTGAAAAGCGACTATCAAAGGAGTATGGAGGTTTAGGACTGGGTCTTTCAATAGCAAAAGAGAATAGCGAGCTTATGGGTGGAGGTATCTCTGTTGAGTCAGTTAGTGGCGAGGGTTCAACTTTTACTTTTACCATACCTTACCAACCGGTTGTTGCATCTAATAGTAAGCAAAAGGGGAGTCTGGTTTCAGGTTCTGCTAACGAAAGCAGCTTTACAGTTTTAGTAGTAGAAGATGAAGAGATTAACTATCTGTATCTCGAAACAATTATTCGAAAAGTGGACTCTGCAATGGTGATTCTTCATGCTAAAAATGGGGAAGAGGCTGTTGAGATGTGCCGAAGCAACAGAGATATCAATATAGTATTTATGGATATTAAGATGCCAAGAATGAATGGACTGGAAGCAACAATGATTATAAAGGAGTTTGCTCCTGATTTGAAAATCATTGCTCAAACAGCATACTCCACATTCGAGGACAAGCAGTACGCACTGAATGCAGGGTGTGATGATTTTCTTGAGAAGCCTATCAATGTTGAGCTACTCTCAAAAATTATCAATGATACATTCGTTGAAAAAACTTCAAATCTTAAATGATAATCCAATGTAAAAATCGTATCAATTTTCTTAACCTTAGTAGCATAAATATACCCAACAATATTTCTGACCTTATTACCCTATTCCACATTACTATAGTTTACGTAGTCGAACGTGAAAAGGGTCATTTTAGCATTTAACGTGTTGATATATAAGATGTACTTGTTGAAAATCAAAAAAACAAATTAAAAGTTATTAGAATATATCCCTATTCGGATTGCGGTATCTTCATCGAGCCGATATTTGTCATCTGGTATTGTGTAATATCAAATGTTTTATTCGCACTTTTATCAATGTCAGTAATTGTATAGGTACCCTTTTCTCCGGTCTTTTTATTAATTGATGTGCTTTCCATTAAAAAACCGTTTGGAGTGCCATGAGAGTTGATTGACGAGGAGAAGATATTTGAAATCAGATCCCTGTTATCCCAGCTAACATCCTCTGTAATCCAGGAGGTAGTTGATACATCCTCGTCGTCATATTTATACTCGTCGCAGTTATAGCCCAAAATAGATTTACTTCTTCCTGTCTTCTTAATAGAAAGATTAGCAACTATAGACTCTTCTTGTTCTTTGAAATTCGGATCGTCTTTCATGTCATTTTTTCTATCACTATCATCTGCCATATCACTTAAGCCATACACTAGGCCGGTCTTTTTACCCTTTTCGTTGCTGAGTATAAGTGTTGCTTTGTTCTGATAGTCCATTATGAATGTACCGGTCTGTTCCTTTTGAGATGATTTGATATTACCGTCAATAAACTTATAGGCAATGTTATGATTTCCCGAAGCAAAGTAGGAAATAATATTGCCATCATTTTCCAATTTGCCACTTTTGTTGTATGATTTAAAACTCATTGTAACCGAAGAGTTGAAGGAGTAACTATCCTTAATGGGTACAGGTTTAATTGAAACACCCATCTTGCTCATAAGATTGTTAAGGTTTTCGTTAATCGCCTTTTGGCTGTCTCTATCTGATTTTTTTGAAGTGGTAGAGCTGTTTGATTGCTTTGTCTCTTCCTTTTTCTCTTTTTCAAACTGTTTCTCTATATGGTCAAAAGCCTTGTCAATACCTTCGTCTATCTTCTCGTCTGCTTTCTTCTCAGCCCTGCTTTCTGCCTCTTTTTGCGCCTTCTGTTTAGCATGTTTAGCCATCTTCTCAAGGAAACTTTGGCCTGTCACAGGTATTGAAAAAACAAGTACAGACAGAGCAAATAGAAATAAAATTTTTCTGTTCATCTTAGGGGTATTTAATGATTTAGTATTTATTCGATGCGAAATTTACTAAAATATTTGAAAAATAACATTTATAATTCAACATAAAAGCCAAATGTTTTTTAAGTATGAAGATTTCTACTATTTTTGGTTTTCCAAAGTATATAGATAATTAAATATATGGTTTTATGAGCGTTTTAGTAAATAAAAATTCCAGAATAATAATTCAGGGATTCACTGGTAGTGAAGGTACGTTTCACGCCAGTCAGATGATTGAATATGGTAGTAATGTTGTGGGTGGCGTTACTCCCGGAAAAGGAGGCTCTACACATTTAGATGCTCCTGTCTTTAATACAGTTAAAGAAGCTGTTGACACAGTAAAGGCTGATGTTTCGGTTATTTTTGTTCCGCCGCCGTTTGCTGCTGATGCAATTATGGAAGCTGCTGATGCCGGTATAAAAGTAATTATTGCAATTACTGAAGGTATTCCCACCTCTGATATGGTAAAGGTAAAGAACTACCTAACAGGAAAAGAGGCTCGATTGGTTGGTCCTAACTGTCCGGGAGTTATTACACCGGGTGAGGCTAAAGTAGGTATCATGCCGGGATTTATTCACAAAGAGGGGAATATTGGAGTTGTCAGCCGTTCAGGTACATTAACCTACGAAGCTGTTGACCAGCTGACAAAGTTGGATTTAGGTCAGAGTACCTGTATCGGAATTGGAGGAGACCCAATTATTGGTACAACAACAAAAGAGGCTGTTGAGCTTCTTATGAATGACCTTGATACTGATGGTATAATTATGATTGGAGAGATTGGCGGAAGTATGGAGGCTGATGCTGCATACTGGATAAAGGAGAATGGAACAAAACCTGTGGTAGGTTTTATTGCCGGTCAAACTGCTCCTAAAGGTCGTCGTATGGGACATGCAGGTGCTATTATTGGGGGTAAAGATGATACTGCTGCCGCAAAAATGGCAATCATGCGTGAATGTGGGATTCATGTTGTGGATTCTCCTGCTGATATTGGTACAACAATGAAAGTTGCATTGGGAAAATAGAAGTAACCATTAAGGTATACTTAAACAATATTTAAAAAAGCGGTAAGATTTATATTTTACCGCTTTTTAGTATGTCGGGCATGGTAATAGGCTGGCGAGGCGTAAGTCCTCGTACGTGCCGAGTTGATAGGAAACGTTAGCGATTGGCAATGGTGTTGTGGGTGACTGCAAATC
>Ga0256831_1000914_pt1 | contig 15597 bp, 9 predicted proteins | sample 132544metaG_FD_189087 | JGI IMG/M metagenome (GOLD analysis project Ga0256831, IMG submission 189087) | Hydrothermal vent microbial communities from Lau Basin, Pacific Ocean - 132-544 | ecosystem: Environmental > Aquatic > Marine > Hydrothermal vents | place: Pacific Ocean: Lau Basin | collected...
ACATCTTCTAAATCATCCGAACCAGAGTTTTCAAAGAGTAGTAACTCTTGGGATACTAGGTCTTGTTTGGTTGGAATGGTGTAGTACTCCTCTTTGTTCTCATGTAAAGCTCTGTTGGTCTCTTTTACGATGGTTGCTAAGGATACCACTTTACCAACATGGGTGTATTCATCTTTGTAGTTCTCAAACTTATTGGAAAGCTCATTGAGTTTATTGAGTCGCTCTGGGTCTTGCCAACCGTTTACTTTGCCTGTGTCAACCACCAGTTCAATGGTAACTGAACCGTTCATCTTATGGTCGATGACCTCGGTAGCAACACGTACAGGAACATCTGGTTGAAACCACTTTAGAGGATTGTGAGAGAGTTGAACTTGCGAAGAGGCAACAAGAGCCAATACCACTAATACAGCACTAAGTGTTAAAACGCTCTTGGTGTATTTGATAGGGATAATCGCTAACTTCTTCATGATACCATCAAGTGCATTGGTTGTTGTGCTTGGTTTTGGTTTTAACGTTGTAATACTCAAAAGTGCAGGTAGCAGAGTCAAGGTTAAAAAGAGTGAAATCAAAACTCCAAGTGAAGCAAAAATCCCCAAGTCCGAGATGGGTGCAACAGCACTTCCTGCAAATGAACCAACCCCAATAGCTGTTGTAATGGAGGTCATAGCAATGGCTAAACCTGAATGCTTTAGAGTATAGGAGAGTGCTTCTTTTTTGTCTCCTGTTTTATTGAACTCATCAAAGAAGATGGATAAGATATGCACCGTTGCTCCAACTGAGACCACGATAATGAGGGATGGAACAATCTGTGTTGGTAGCTTAAATGCTGTACCACTCCATGCCATCGCTCCAATGGTTGCAACAAGTGAGAGAAGAATCACTAAAAGAGGATAGAAGACAGCCGTAGCACGTCTAAAGACGATAAAAAGGAAAACTAAAATAATCAGAAAAGTAATACGCATAAACTTTTGCATATCTGACTTCATTTGAGCTTTGAGCTGATTGTTTACAGCAGGTGAACCTGCCATGTAGATTTTAAGCCCTTGTGCCTCATATTTATCTGTTACCTTTTGTAATGCTTCTAGCAGTTGATGATTCTCTTGGTCGGTTAAAAATTTCTGTTTCTTTGGTGCTTTTTGAGTTGCTTCATCATCAAAACCATCCGAAAACTCATCCTCGACACTTAGCTTTTTTTCACCCTCATGAGAGTAGGCATCGGTCTCAATAACAACGGTTGTCATCTTCCCATCTTGACTTAAAAATAGGTTTTTGTAGAAGTGCGACTCCATAGCTCGTTTTTTTATCTTGGCTACATCTTCAGATGTTTTTGGAAAGGGTTCTAGTAAATCATCTGTAATAAGTTTATCGCCTTGCCCTCGTGTGTTTCGTACATTGTATAACGAGGTTACATCCTCAAGAAAGGGAACACTGCTCTCTACCTCTTTATGAAGATTACGGAGTTTAGTTAAAAAATCTATAGAGAAGATATTATCATCCTCAATCGCTAAGATAATCCTCTCATCACGTCCAAACTGCTCTCTAAACTTGTTGTAGGTAAGTAGAACAGGGTCATCTTCATGCATGAACCCCTCGGTGGAGGTATCCATCTTTATCTGTGGAACATGGGAAATAGGGAAAGCCAGTAGCAAGACCACTAGCAGTAGAATCTTAAATGGGTTATCGTGAACAAAGCCACCAAATCGCCCCAGCATATCTTCTAATCGTTTGTGCATTTTAATTACTCCATTTTAAATTTGATTTAGATTATATATTTTTAATATGAAGCCAAGGTTAATTGTGGGAGATGAGATAGACAATGAAATTTTTATCTTTCCATGTCTATCCAAATTTTTTCTAGTCGATTAATCTATAAAAAATTTGTACACATAGGTTTCTGTTGTACACTTTTTAGATTTGTCATCAATTATTTTGACACCATCTTTTATTGTGAAACAGTTATCGTCCATATCTACAATTAGACCTATCCCTTTTTTTAGATAGAAGTAAGATACATCATAACCTGCATCAATTGAACCACTTTTATACTCTTTTAGTTTTCCTTCCCACGCATCATTTATATTTGTATCTACACTCTCTTTTTGAATACATTTAAACTCTAAGATATCATCTTTATATTGAAATAAATCTCTATTTAAACTCTTCATTTTCTTGTTGAGTTTACAGCTCTTTTTAGACTCAACACTCTTGAACCCAATTACGGTATCTCCAATTTTAATCTCTTCATTGTTGGTACTCTCCTCCACACTATATAGTGTAGAACCAACAGAGATAAATCTTTCCATCTGTATGGTATTGTTTGATTCTGTATACTCTTTTTTCGTAATGGTTTCATTATGCGTAGTAAAACTACGGTTTAACCTATCTTCAATTTTAATAGAAATGGTTTGCTCATCTATAGAGACTGTCTCCGTATAGGTATTCTTATTCTGTTCTCCACTTTTATTTTTACTTGTTTTTAAATAGGTTTTCGTTGTATCATCACTAGGTAAATAGTCTAAAATATCAATCTTCTTCTTTGATTTAGAAGAGCCACCACACCCTATAAGCATGAGTGATGTAAGGGTTAACATAAGAACTGTTTTTATCATTATAAACTCCAATTTTTATTATGATTATAACATATTATTTTATAATATATCTTCATAAAAATCATAGCAACTGATAAAGAGGGTATCAGACTCTATCTTGATGCGAGGGTCATTCTCTTGATAGGCTTTAAGTAGATTCTTTTTGACTTTTTTTCTTTTTTTAGTTTTTTTAATGTTTGCACGGTCTAAAAAGGTCTCTATATCAACCCAACACTCTACTGTTTCATCTTGTTTTGTCTCTATTTTACTCTCTATGGGGCTGGGATGATTGAGTTCTACTGATTTATGCGTCCCCATATGGTCAACCTGTTTTACATAGAGGTTACGCATCTCAGTAAAGACCTGTTTTAGTAGTTCTATTTCGCCACGAAGCGTAGTATTGATTTCGGTATTTGTCTGTTTTAAATCCTTAATACTCTCTTTAAGTACAGAGATGGTCTCCTCTTTTGAAGTGAGAAGTTCAGAGATATTAATCATCTGTTCTTTCTCTTTCTTTTGCTCTTTATTTATTATCTTATTATTTTGTGTTGGCTCATCTTCATCCAAGATAATATAGATTTTACCATCTACTGTTTTAGACTCAAGAATCCCTTTTTTTATCTTGGCATAAACAGCTTGTCTGGAGATACTTTGCTCTTTTGCATAATCTGTAGGTTTGACCATTCTGCTCATATTTTACCCTTTGTTATCGTTCCTTAGTAAGAATAATAACATATTATGTGGAAAAAAGTAAAATTTAGTGCGAATATTTTTCTATATTTTGCATCTTATCATAGTTGTATAAATCTTCTCTAAACTCTAACTCTTTGGTTTCTGAGTTAAAACCAGCTGTAAGATATACTAAATAGATAGGTAGCTTGTTTTTGATATTAATTTGACGTTGATGTTTTCCTTTTAGTATTTTATTGGTTTTTTTCAAATCAATATTACTGTTAAATGTCGCAATAGTTTCTAGTAACTCTTCAGGATTTGATAGCCTAACGCAACCATGTGAAAAAGCTCGTTTATCTCTTTTAAAGAGATATCGTGTCGGGGTATCATGAAGATAGACAGCATATCGGTTTGGGAACTTAAATTTTATTCGTCCTAGAGCATTTTTTTTCCCAGGTGGTTGCATAATACGGTAGGGAAATTTTATCGCACCTGATGCATACTGTTCCCAATATATACCATATGGGTCAATTCTAGGAGAGCGTTCATTCCATGTTTGATGTATCTCTAAGCCTTGTTTTCTAAGATAGTCTATATTTTTAATAACCTTTGGAATAATCTCTCTTCTTGTAATTCCTGCAGGTACTCTCCAGTAAGGATTTAGGACAATAAAGGATATTTTATTATGGAAAATAGGAGTAGGGTGCTTTGCATCTCCTACAATGACACGAAGTTTCTGTTTGGTTTTTCCATCCTCTATGTAGTGAAGCATATACTCTGGAATATTGACAATAATATACTTCTTTGACTCCTCTCTTGGTAGCCATTTAATACGGTCTAAGTTAAGTAGTACCTTTTGAATTTTATACTCAACGGTTTGATTCATGGCTTTTTGTGTTCCCTTACCGACTATACCATCAGCTTCAAGTCCATGACGTTTTTGAAATTTTATAACGGCTTGTGCTAAACACTCATCAAAGGTGGCACGAGGTTGAAATTTTAGCTTCACTTCATCAGTTACCTCTTTTTCAAAAAGTTTTTTGGTCTCTAGTTCACAAGATTTTAGGTCTCCTGATGCCTCTAATCTCTCACGTAGTTTAACGACATTATCCCCTTGGTCATTAAGTTTTAAAACTTTAAACGTTGGTAGCTTTTTCCAGCCTCCTTTTGTTTTCATCTCTTGAAGTTTTTTTAATGTAAGAAGTAACTCTTTGTAGCCAAATCTATTTGGGGTTATCTCTTTTATCGTCTCTTCAATAGAGGGTTTTAGTAGTAGTTCAGATAGATTAAATTTTGCTTTGTGATTTATCCACGTGGCATTCACTTTTTTTCTTTTTAAAGCGTAGAGCTTTTTTGAAAACTGTTTCCAGTTTATCTGACCATAAAGTGTGTGGTTTATCAAATCTAAATAGAGTTGGGTTAACTTTAATTCTATTTTAACTTGGTCTAAATGTATATCTTTATTTTTAATCTGTTTTTTTAGATATAGGTAATCATTATGAAGTTTGCTTTTGTCTAAAATGGTGATATCATTCTCAATTGCTTGAAATAGAGAGGATACTTTTTTGTTAAATTTACTCTTCTCTATCCATAAAGGTTTATAGGCATTTTTTCGATAAAAACGTGTTAAAAATTTTCTATTTTTAATCTCTCTAAGGTGGGGGGTTTTCTCTTTTAGACTCTTTTCTAATTTTGCTGATATCTCTTTATCTTTTAATAAAACTTTACTAATATTGTTTTCTGATGAGCTATTTTGTTCAGAAAACATAATGGTTGTTGAGAGAATGATGAGTAGTAGTATTTGTCTGGTTTTCATGAGTTTTCCTATAAGTATATCAGTTTTGAAGTATAGTTAAATATAGGAAAAAAAGAACTTAGAAGAGACCTATTTATGGGCTTAGTAGATAGAACGTAACTGTTTCTTATCATAATTGTAGACATCATTGCGATAGTGTAATAGACCATCACTATTAATCCATGCTGTTAGGTAGACAATATGCACAGGAACATGATGTGCAAGATTTAATTGTGTCTCCTTTTTACCTCTTAAAATACGCTTGGCACGGCTATAGTTAACCGACCTCTCATGTGGTGCAAAGGTTGCTAGAAGTGCTTGTGGGTCAGAGACTCTAATACAACCATGAGAGAAAGACCTTTTTCCTTTTTTAAAGAGCTTTTTATTTGGTGTATCGTGAAGATAGACAGAGAAGCGATTTGGAAATTTAAATTTTATCTTACCCAAGGCATTTCTTTTACCTGGGGGTTGCATAAACTTGTATCGTTTTGTTTGACCATTTCGTAGAACTCTTGCCCAGTTTATTTTACTTGTTTTGATGGGTCTAGTATGAGTATTATAGGTTCTTCTAACCTCATATCCACTATCAGCTATATAGTTTGGATTTTTTAAAATATTTGGTATCATACTCTTTTTGACGATACTATCAGGGATAATCCAGTATGGGTTAAGAACAATAAATGAGATTTTATTGGAGAAGATGGGAGTATGATGCTCTTTATCTCCAACAATAACACGCATAGAGAGTTTCTCTCTGCCTTTTTCTTTATAGTAGAGACGAAAATCAGGGATATTTACCATAATGTGTCTCTCATTTTTATCTTGAACAGGAAGACGTTTTATTCTGTCTAGGTTAAGAAGTACTTTCTTAATCTTCCAATCAACAGATATGTTCATTTTTTGAAGTGTATAGCTATTTATCTGCCCACTTGGATAGAGTCCATGTCGTCTCTGAAAGCGTTTGATTGCTTTTTTGAGACATGAACCAAATTTATTACTTCCTCTGTTTACAGCACAGGTATAGTCTCCAGAGCTACTCAATCGTCTTATGAGACGCTTCACTTCATTACCAGATTTTCCAAATCTTAGTTGAGAGCTGTTGCGTATTTTTCTCCATCCCCCTTGACGTTTAATACGCTTTAGTCGTTTAAGCTCTTTTACCATTTTTCCATAGCCAAAGCTAGTGGGTGTGGTGGTGGCTACAATTTTAGACATAGGCTGGGTTAAGAGAAGTTTTTCAATATCATATTTTGGAGTAACTGTAACCCAATCACCTGCTAGTTTATTTCTACGCATTCTTCTTAACTTATTTTGAAAGTTTTGCCATTTGATAGAGCCATAGATATGAAAATTTAGATATGATTTTGCCAATGAGGTTAGTTGTATATCAAGAAGTAACTCTTTATCTATGGGTCTATTGTTATCTTTTTTAAATTTTGATTTTAGATATTTTGTCTGTTTGTAGATGTTTCCTTTTTTGCTTAATAGTGCATCAGATTCAATGGTTTTAAAAAGGTCGGCAAGAGCAGAGGCTTTAACCCCACGGTTGGTAAACCAAATGGGCATATAGTATGTTTTTTGATATATCTTGTGAATAAATTTTTTGTGAGAGATATTTTTAAAAGTACTAGCTTCATCATCAACAATAAGTTTCATTAGTCCTTTTTTTACTTTACCACTGTAGGATATTTCAGATAGTGAGACATCCTTATTGAATGATTTATGTTGAGAGCTTAAGGATTGAAACGAGTTGTTGGTTGAGTTAAACTCTTTGATTGATGTTATGGTAAGTGCTTCAATGGTCACAAGCAGGAGAATGGTAATAATTATAAACAGAGTATTTTTAAAAATTTGCACGTAAGTATCTTTGATTTTTTATTTTTAGTATAGCAAAAAAAAGTGAAATAATAGCTTCTTTGGTAGTAAAAGATAGATAAATTTGTTTTTTTATGTTACCTTAAAGTAAAAATAGATAATTTTTTCAAAGAGCCTTTGAAATTGCTCTTTGATTTTTGATTTTAGAGTGTCTCTATTTTAAAGCTAAATAGTTATTGTTAATAACACGTCTACCCCATAAAAAACGCTTTTTGTAGTAAGGTTTTTCATCAAAGTTAAATATAACTACTTTCTTTGCAGCAGAACTGGCATGGATAAAGTTATGGTTTCCTAGATATATACCAACATGAGTAACTATACCTTGAGGATGCTTTTTGGTATCAAAAAAGACCATGTCTCCTCGTCTTAAATCTGCATATTGTACATAATTACCAACTTTTGCTTGGTCTTTTGATACTCTTGGAATGGCAATACCAGAGTCACGATATACCCATTGGGTAAATCCTGAACAGTCAAATTTACTAGGGCCAGTTGCTCCCCATACATATTTTGTTCCTAAAAAGCTTTTTGCTTTTGCCTCTATCTCATTTTTGATAACAGAACTATTTGGACTGTAAGAATTTTTACTAGAAGATGGACTGTATGAGGCTAATTTAGTCATTCCTCTATTTGAACCATAAGAGATTACCTCTATGTTTTGGGAGTATTCTCTTCTTGGAGCTTCTGTAACATGGTTTTCTACGGAATTTACAGGATTTGATGCATAGCTTATAACCTCTATAGGAGGAGTCTCATCTATCTGGCTATAGGAGTTAACATTTTCATAAACAGGTGTTGGCATGGCGATGGTCATAGGTGGAGGTGTTGTCTCTACATATTCCATCTGCTCTGGCTCTTCTTCTGATATAATATCAAAGTTATCCTCTGGAGATTGATTGTTGGCTACAAGTAATGGGGCTTGAACAGGTTGTCGAGTAGCCACAAATATTGGGGCAGGAATAGGTTCATTTTGGTCTATACCTATAATGCTATAGGCAGATAGTGATTGAGATAGACTTTTTTTAGTTACTTTTGGAGCTTCAGGTGTTTTGTTTGAACACGCAGAAAAAAATATAATGCTTGAAGTTAAGATTAAGTTGACAATGTTTCTCTTTTCCATAAATACGATTTCCTTTTTCAATTAATTTAAATAGATTCTCTATCTCATCCTTTTTTTGTACAGTTAAATTATAACACAGGAATAGCACTCAATTGAGAAAACTTTTATAAAAAACAGAAAGAAATCTCCGAAATATAGTGCTTTAGAACTCTTTCTATTGAGAGTTGTTGTAAAGTGAATCCTCTTTGGTCTTTTATATTTGATATTGTGAAAAAAATTAGAACTATTAAATAATCAAATTAATTTATAGTTTAAATAATAATTTATAAGTTCACAATTCGAGGGGTAAATCTTGACAGAAGCACAAAAAATAGCTATTCTTTTATAAAAAAAGGAGTTAAAATGGGGAGACTAAAACCACTTTTACTAACAGCATTTATATTAACACTTATTATAGTTGCTGTTTTTTTCAAAGATGATATACCAAAAAAGGTTATGCCAGACATAATGGATTCTGATTATATTAGTTTCTATAAAAAGGCTTGTGAGCTTAATGATGCAGAGGCGTGTAATGATTTGGGTGTATTTTATGATTATGCTGAAAATAAAAAGAGCTTTGATTATGAAGAGGCCTATACATTTTATGGGTTGGCTTGTAATTTAGACCATGCTATAGGATGTAATAATCTAGCATATCTATACAACACTGGTAAAGGTGTAGAGAAGAACAATGGATATGCTCTTAGAAATTATAGGAAATCTTGTGACCTTGGTAGTCAAGAGGGGTGTTATAATTTAGGAGCAATGTACTATAGAGGAGAGGGGACACGACCAAGCAAGTATCGTGCCACTAGACTTTTTAGAAAAGCGTGTAAAGAGGGTATCGGTGAAGCGTGTAATGATTTAGGATATATGTATGCTAAGGGTATCCATGTTAGACGAGATATATTTGAAGCTATATCTCTCTATCAAGATGCGTGTCAATATGGAGAGGCATCAGGATGTAACAATTTAGGAAATATGTATGAAGAGGGTAGTCGTTGGGTTAGAAAAGATAGTGCCAAAGCAGAGCGTTTTTATAGTTTAGCCTGTGACCTAGATGACCAACCAAGTTGTGATAAGTTAGGGTATGTTTATGGGAAGAGAATAAGTACCATAATAAGTGAAGAGGACAAAAAAGTTGCACAAAGAGCTTGTAACTATGGAAATGGTGTTAGCTGTTATAAATTAGGAAAGTTGTACTACACTGAAAATAAGTTAGTAGAGAAAGATATTTATAAAGCGATTAAATTCTTTGATAAAGCGTGTGAGATGGGACAGAGTAATAGCTGTAGGTTGTTAGGGGATATTCATAAAAAGGGATATTAGTTAAAGATATCATAAATATAATCTAGTTTTATTAAAAAATAATAACTTTATTGTATCATTATGAAAAATTTATCAAAGGGGAGCTTTTTATGCAGACACTTTTTTCTATCGGACTAATATTTGTGTTGGGTGCATTTATGAAGTTGATAAGTTTTAAATTGAGAATATTAAATGTTGTAGGCTATCTAATTTTAGGATTTATCATAGGTCCTGAGGTGTTGGGGTGGGTCTCTCATGAGTTTATCAAAAATACAGAGATTATTACAGAGCTATCTTTGGCTCTGATAGCTGTTTTGGTAGGTGCAAACTTAAAGTATAATATCATTAAAGAGGTTTGGAGGCAGATTGCTCTAGTCTCTCTTTTTGAGACATTTTTTACTTTTCTATTTATTAGTGGGAGTTTTTACTTTTTCTTTGGTAGTTTAGGGTTAGGATTTGCTGAAGAGAAACGGCTAACCATAGCACTTCTCTTTGGTAGTTTGGCATCGGCTACAGCTCCTGCTACGATACTAGCTATTATATATGAGCTTAAAGCTGAAGGTAAATTTAGCTCTTTTCTTCTCTCTGTAGTGGCTGTTGATAATGCTATTGCACTATTTTTATTCTCTTTGACTGTAACTATGATTAATACTATGACAAATATAGATGGCTTCTCTATGATGGCTATATTTTCTGTTTTTTGGATTATTATATTGAGTATTTTTTTGGGTATTGCAGGTGCTGTTATCTCTGAAATAATTGATAAAGTATTTGTAAATCAACCAAGCATGAAGACAACATCTACTCTGGGAATGATATTTATAGTTTATAGTTTAAGTAAATATTGGGATTTAGAGCCTCTATTTTCTGCTTTGGTGATGGGGGTAGTGATGGCAAATATCTCAAATGATTTCTGTTTTGTAAAAGAGGAGTTTGATAAGCATCTTAAAGATATTATCTTTTTACTCTTCTTTACACTCTCTGCTATGCATCTGAACTTTAATTTTCTTTTAAATATGCCATTGGTTATTGTACTCTATGTAGTTTTTCGTATTGTAGGAAAAATTACAGGAGTTTGGGTTGGTGCAAAACTAACAGGTGCTACTCCTCATGTCAAGAACTATTTAGGGTTGGCTCTTTTCCCACAAGCAGGGATTGCTATTGGTCTAGCCTTCTCCTTATACCATGAACCTGGATTTGAGATGATGGCATCTATTATTTTAAATGTTATCTTAGCTACAACACTAGTTCATGAGCTAGTAGGTCCTATCTTTACAAAATATGTTCTAAAAACCTCTGGTGAGTGCAATGCTAAAGAGGAGTAGCTATCTCCTCAATCAATTCAATAAACGCCTCACCATATCTCTCAAATTTAACCTCACCAATACCGTGAATCTCTAACATACCCTCTTTATCGGTTGGCATTACATTTGATAGCTCTTTAAGCGTTTTATCTGAAAATACAACATAAGGAGGTACTTTGTTCTCTGTGGCTATAGATTTTCGTAGCTCTCTAAGTTGGTCAAATATCTCCACCTCATAATCATCAAAATAACTCACTTTTCTCTTCTCTTTGGCTTTTTTGATGATGAGTCTCTCCTCTCGTATGGTGACAGCCTCTCCACCTTTTAGTATATCAACCCCTCTGCTTGTAAGATAATAGACTTTATACTCTCCAATACCCACTGCTCCAAGCTCTAAAAGTTTGTCTGAAATGCTTAACCATTGAGCTTTAGAGTAGTTCTCTCCTATTCCATAAACAGAGAGTTGGTCGTGACCATTGGTTAAAATTCTCTGCTCTTTGCTTCCTCTTATGACATCTATAACATAGTGCATACCAAAAGATTGTTTGGTTCGATATATGGCTGAGAGTAGTTTTCTAGCATCCTCTGTAATATCAATGCTATTTCTATCTGGATTGATACAGTTATCACATCTATCTCTACAAGGCTCTATCTTATCGTTAAAGTAGAGTGCTATCTGTTGATGTCGGCAACTCTCAGAATCAGAAAATCTAGCAATAGTATTGATTTTTTCATAAGCATTTGTCTTATAGGGGCTATTGGGAAGTTCATCTATAAAACTCTTCTGTTGCACAATGTCTTGTGCTGAAAATAGAAGAAGTGTTGTAGCATCAAGCCCATCTCGTCCTGCTCGTCCTATCTCTTGGTAATAGTTCTCTAAGGTTTTAGGGAGATTCATGTGAACTACAAATCGTATATTACTCTTATCAATTCCCATTCCAAAAGCTATAGTAGCGACGACTATATTTAGATTGTCACTAATAAAATCATGATAGACCTTTTTTTTGACCTCGGTTGGAAGACCTGCATGAAATGCTTCTGCTCTGTATCCCTGTTTTTGTAGATAGTTTGCAACCGATTCGGTCTGTTTTCTTGAAAAGGCATAGACTATTCCTGCTTGACCCTCCTGCTCTTTTAAAAAGTTACTCAACTGTCTTCTCCCATCACTTTGGCGATGCTCTGCTGTGATGGTAAGATTTTTACGAAAGAGTGAGCCTGTGACAATTTTTGGATTGTTTAGGCGTAAATTTGAGGCGATATCCTCTCGAACTAAGCTGGTCGCTGTAGCTGTAAATGCTGTAATGGTGGTTCTAGGAAAGGAGGTTCTAAGTTGAGATAACATTCGGTAGTGTTCTCTAAACTCATGACCCCACTCACTTACACAGTGTGCTTCATCTACCACAAAGAAGTTGATATTTAAATCCATTAAAAAAGTTAAAAAATACTCATTCATTAGGCGTTCAGGGGCAACATAGAGTAGTTTAATCTGATTGTTATAGAGGGCTTGTTCTATCTGCCTTGTCTCTTCCAGACTCTGCATGGAGCTTAACATCTCAGCAGGTATGCCATTCTCTCTTAATGCTACCACTTGGTCATGCATAAGAGCTAAGAGTGGAGAGACTACGACTGTAACTCCTGACATAAGCAGAGAGGGGAGTTGGTAGCATAGAGATTTACCTCCTCCTGTAGGAAGAATCATGAGTACATCTTGGTGGTTTAAGATAGCATCTATCACCTCCTCTTGTTGCTCTCTAAAATTTTGATGTCCGAAGTAGTGTTGTAGGGTTTGGATTTTATTCATGACGTAATTTTATCTCAATTTTCTGTATAAAAACATAAATGAATTAAAAAATAAATAAGCACTGTTTTTAAGCTATATGCTATGATAAAATAAATATAGTAGTTAGATTTTTATTTTAAGGTGGTTTGAAGTTATGTTAAAAAAAGTTCTCTTTTATATAATGAGTAGTGCAGTGTTATCTTATGGTAACTTTAATGATGAGGTCGGCTTTAATATTACAACTACCTCTATTATTAATGAAGATAGTTCTAAATTCTCCAACTATGGGATAGGTGGCTCTTTTCAGATGAGTCGCTATATTGTGAGTCCAAGGTTTGATTTAGAGTATGTAGATATCTCGGACTATTCAGGGGTTAACTCACTACTTAAAGGCTCTATCAATGGAGTTTATGAGTTTGAGAACCACACTAGAGTACTCCCTTATGGCTTAATTGGCTTGGGGTATGAGAGGGTGACTCCTGAGCTTAAAGATAGATTTGAGAGTCACCCCTTTGTCCAAGGTGGATTTGGACTAGCCTATAAGCTTACTCATGGGTACAAGATGAAATTTGAGGCTAAAAAGCTAAAGATTTTATCAGGTAACAATGAGGGAAATGAGATGATGCTCTCTTTTGGAGTGAGTTATCCTTTAGGTTATAGAGCAAAAAAAATTGTAAAGAGAGTACGAAGAGTTCAACCACTAATACCTATTCTTGTAGATGAACCAAAAAAAGAGAGATGTCCTAAAAAAATCATTGGAGCAGATAGAGATAGAGATGGGGTTGAAGATAGATTAGACCAGTGTCCAAGCACCCCTTGTAACTTTGTTGTAGATAGCTATGGTTGCCCTATTAAGATGACAATGAGAATAAATTTTGATATTGGTTCAGCAGATATAAAAGAGGACTCTATCTATAAAATATCCAATTTTGCCCATTTTCTTTTGAGAAATAGAGGTAGCATGGTTAGAGTTATAGGGCATACTGATAGTGTTGGTTCTGATGCTGACAACCTAGCACTCTCTATCAAAAGAGCCAATGCTGTAGTTAACAAACTCTTAGAGATGGGTGTAAGTCCATCACGAATCAAAGCAGAGGGAAAGGGTGAGAGGCAACCTCTTGTTAGTAACAGTACAGATGCGGGGAAAAGTAAAAATCGACGTATTGAGATTATTTTAAGCTATCCAAATATCAGAAAGGGGGTAAGGTAGATGAAAAAAACTGTATTGATTTTAGGTGTAGCCTTACTTCTTAGTGGATGTGGAGAGGATAGAGCAAAGAGTAGTAATAAAAAAACTGTTTTGGGTGTCTCTACGGAAAATTTAGACAGTGATGAAGATGGGATACTAGATAGTGTAGAGGGTACAAAAGATAGTGATGGTGATGGGATAATAGATGCCCTAGAGTCGCTACTAAAAGATACAGATGCTGATGGTGTACCTGACCAACTTGACCGTTCAAACAGTGACCCTACCAATGATAGTGATGGGGATGGAGTTTCTAATCAGTATGAGATGATAGCAGGAACAAACCCTTTAGATGCTACAAGTACGCCTAACCTTGGAGGAGACAAAGACCATGATGGTCTACCCGATATCATAGACCCAAATGATAATAGTAGTGATAGTGATGGTGATGGTATCAAAGATGGAGATGATGTAGATGTTGATGGTGATGGGGTGATTGATAACGGAGTTGACCATGATGGTGATGGTGTTAATAACGATGCAGATAGAGATGATGACAATGATGGTTTAGATGATGATAAAGATGATAATGACCAAAATTATGATAGTGATGGTGATGGTATACCTGATGGTGTTGATAGCGACAATAGAGGTCTAAAAGATAGTGATGGTGATGGGATAATAGATGAGGCTGATGTTGATGTCAATGGAGATGGGGTAGCAGATAATGGAGTTGATAGTGATGGTGATGGAATTAATGATAAGTATGACCAGATAGATAATAGTAAAGATAAAGATGGTGATGGATTGCCTGATGATATCGACCCCAATGATAATAACTCTGATATTGATGGAGATGCTATCCCTGATGGTGCTGATGTTGATGTTAATGGTGATGGCAAAGATGATAATGGAGTAGATAGTGATGGTGATGGGATTAATGATGAGTCCGATAGAAGCGATAACAGAGACAATGGTGATGATAATGACAATGATGGTCTAGCAGATAGTGCAGATAGAGATGATAATAACTACGATAGTGATGGAGATGGTATCCCTGATGGTGCTGATGTCGATGTAGATGGTGATGGTGTTAATGATAATGGATTTGATACCGATGGTGATGGCATAAATGATAGGTCTGATGTAGATGTCAATGGTGATGGTATTAATGATAATGGAGATGATAGTGATGGAGATGGAATAGCCAATGAGCATGACACTATAGACAATAGTAAAGACAGTGATGGTGATGGATTACCCGATGATATCGACCCCAATGATAATAATTCTGACACCGATGGAGATGGTATAAAAGATGGAGATGATGCAGATGTAGATGGTGATGGAGTTGTTGATAATGGAGGGGACTATGATGGTGATGGGATAAATGATAGTGGTGATTTGGATGATGATAATGATGGATTGAGTGATGATATAGACCCAAATGATAAAAACTATGATAGTGATGGAGATGGTATCCCTGATGGTGCTGATGTCGATGTAGATGGTGATGGCATTAATGATAATGGAGTAGATAGTGATGGAGATGGTATCAATAATAAATCTGATGTAGATATCAATGGCGATGGTATTAATGATAATGGAGTTGATAGCGATGGTGATGGAATAGCAGATACGCATGATACCATAGATAATAGCAGAGATAGTGATGGGGATGGATTGCCTGATGATATTGACCCAAATGACAGCAATGCAGATAGTGATGGAGATGGTATAGCTGATGGGGCTGATGTAGATGTCAATGGAGACGGCAAAATTGATAATGGAGCAGATAGTGATGGTGATGGAATTAATGATTCACATGATAACGATGATGATAATGATGGATTGGCTAATGATGTAGACCCAAATGATAACAATTATGATAGTGATGGCGATGGTATCCCTGATGGAGTTGATGCAGATGTTAATGGTGATGGTATAGTTGATAATGGAGTTGATAGTGATGGTGATGGCATAAATGACA
>Ga0256831_1000915_pt1 | contig 15586 bp, 13 predicted proteins | sample 132544metaG_FD_189087 | JGI IMG/M metagenome (GOLD analysis project Ga0256831, IMG submission 189087) | Hydrothermal vent microbial communities from Lau Basin, Pacific Ocean - 132-544 | ecosystem: Environmental > Aquatic > Marine > Hydrothermal vents | place: Pacific Ocean: Lau Basin | collected...
ATTATTAATAGTGAGTCAAAAAAATAGGAACTTTCGGAGTGTCGGGTAAGGAAACTTTCTATAAAGGCAGCAATAATAAAGAAAGGAATAAGTCCAATAACGATTTTAACTCCCTCAAGTGCTCCTTTCTGAAGGCTGTATATTCGTGGTAGAGTACCGGGAAACAAAAGACTATTGCCCATTACCAGTCCTGCGGATGCAGCAATTATAATTGATGATATCTCAATGGTTCCGTGCATCCATACGGTAAGAAAATAGATTTTGAATAATCCATGTTGAATGAATAAAGCTTGAAAGACGCCAAGCATAACGCCATTATAAAAAAGCAAAATATACGTTCCTATGGAGAAAAATATTCCCATAGCAAAGGCCAGCAGAGCTATTCTAATATTATTCCACGCAATGCCAAAAAACATAAGTGTCTCATTTTCACTATTATACACTCCCATGGGATGTCCGTTTTCCATATTCTCTATGGTCATATTTACATAGCTGTCACCTAGAATATAACGAGCAAATTCCTCATCCATATTAAAGGAGACAGCTCCAATTACCGCTGATAGAACAAAGAAGATGAAAGCGATAATGATTTTTTTGCGATGCCTAAAAAGTGTAACTGGATAATCGTAAATAAAAAACCGGAGCAAACTATTTTTGGCAATTTTTCTTCGCTTAAAAATTTGCTGGTGAGCTTTTAGTGTTATTTGATTAAGATATTTTGTAGTTTTGCTTTTGGGAAAAAATGTTTTTGCATAAGCCAAATCATCGGTAAGCTCAATATATAAGCGTGCTAAGCGGTCAGGATTGCTATTTTCTCTATTTTTATTTTTATTGCTGAGAAGATGGTCAAAATTTTGCCAACGTTTGCCATTGATTTTAATAAATTTTATTTCATTCATTAGTCCGTTACTATGGAAAACATAAATTTTGAAACCACACAAAATGTAGAACTATCATCAGAAAAAGCAGGTATAGGAAAAAGGCTAATAGCTATATTCATTGATTTAGTTGTATTAATAGGGACTTCCATTTTCATTAGCTGGCTTATTTCAAGTACAAAAGTAATAAATCCCTCTTATCAATTAATATTATTTTCATTTATCTTTTTTTCATACAATTTCTTTTTTGAGCTATTTTACGAAGGACAGAGCATTGGTAAGATAAGCCAAAAGATAAAAGTGGTGAAGGAGAATGGAGAGAGTGCCGGGTTTTGGCAATATCTTATTAGAGCCTTATTAAGACCGGTAGATTATATGTTTGCTTTGGGAATATTGGTGATGGTTTTTAATAAAAAAGGACAACGATTGGGTGATATTGCTGCAAAAACTATTGTTATTCAAACCGGAGAAAAGGTGGGTTTTGAGGAAATAGCTATGGTAACTGTTGACGATTCGTATATTCCCCTGCTTAGTCGCCCTGAGGCGGAGAAATTATCGGTAAAAAATATTGAATTGATAAAACAAATTGTTGATGAAGCTGAAAATACTAATAATTATTCACTGGTTGGGCCTCTTTTCAATAAGGTAATAATGATTACTGATCATCAAACGGAACTCATTCCCATTGACTATTTAAAACGAGTTATTAATGATTATTCGTTTTATAACTAATGGACAGAATTAGAGTTATTCCATTTCTATACGAATATACTCCCGGAAGCTGCCCAACTTTTGCCATTGATTTTTTTAATTTCTGTTAAGGTATTCCTGAATTACTTCCTTTTTTCTTCGCGAGACGGGAATATTACTGCCATCAACAAGGATAATATGGCCACCATTCGATTTTATATATCTTTTTATATAGGAGATATTAACTAGGTGTGAGCGGTGAGGGCGGATAAAGCCATGATCTTTTAGGAGTTCTTCGTTCTCTTTTAATGTCTTCGATATCATTATTCTACGACCATCATTCAAGAAAAAATTAGTGTAGTAATCGTCGGCTTGGCATCGAATAATATTTTTTATTTTAACGACATGCATCCCCTCGATAGTGGATAATACAATCTGCTGATCTTCTTTAGGTTTTGCATAGTTATCGAGTAGCGTATTATTTCTTGTGGCCGTTGTGGGGTCAACTTCAACAGCTTTGGCAACGGCGGCTTTTAGCTCGTCAGTATCAATAGGTTTAAGGAGGTAGTCAATGGCACTGTATTTAAATGCTTTAATGGCATATTGGTCGTAAGCTGTTGTGAATATTAAATTGAAATTAGGATGATTCAACTTTTTTAGTAAATCAAAACCATTACCGTCGGGCATTCTAATATCTAAGAATACAATGTCGGGTTTAACAATTGATAATAGTTCATAAGCACTTTGAACGTTGTGGGCTTCGCCAATAATTTGTACCGTAGGGCAAAATAAATTGAGCATCTGACGTAATGTTTGTCGCGATTTTTCTTCGTCATCAATAATTACTGTATTTAATAGCTTCATATCGTAGTATTATTGGGTGTATTATAAATCTGTATAGTTTATCCAAATGATAATTCGTGTTCCGCAGGCTTTTCCTTGGCTATCGAATAAATCCTCAATTGTAAGTGATGAATTTCTTTCCTGAGTTTTATTGAGTAGCTCCAGCCTTTTTTTGGTGATGGACATTCCTTTAGCTTTATGTATAGTGTCTTCGTTGTTTTTATGGAAGTTTCGTCCCACACCATTATCTTCAATAATGCATTTTAGTTGCGTTTGAATAAGTTCAAAACTAATACTAATATGTCCTTTACGATTGCTCAGTGGGGCTACTCCGTGAATAATAGCATTTTCGATATATATTTGAAGTAACATCCCGGGAATACCAATGTATTCGGTGTCAATATCTTTATCAATATGAAAGGTATAATCGAAATCATGTCCAAAGCGCAATTGCTCCAACGACAGGTAATATTTCAGCATGTCAATTTCATCCTGCAAAGAAATGATGCTTTCGGTGCTGTTATTAAGAATACTTCGCATCAATTTAGAAAATTTTGATAAATAGGAGATAGATTCTTTGGCTTCATTATTTAGAATAAAACTCTGAATGGAATTGAGAGTGTTGAAAACAAAATGAGGATTCATTTGTAGCCGGAGAGATTGCCTTTCCAGGTCGTGAATTTGTTTTTCTATTTCCGACTTATACTCTATCCTTTTTATACGCTGGCGTATTGCCAAAACTAACAAGAGCAGTAGTATAGAAGCAATTCCCAGGATAAAAGCTGAGGATTTATACCAATACTGTTTAACTATTATGGTGAGTTTGAGAGGGGAGCTTCCCCATACACCATATTTATTGGCTGCTTCAACCAGAAAAACATATTTTCCGGCGGGTACATTGGTATAGCTTGCCTGAGCGCTCGCCCGTTTTGTATTTATCCATTTGCTATCATAGTTTCCGAGTCGGTGCCGGAAAATGGTCTTCTGAGATTGGTTAATATTTAAATTGGTGAAGTCAATGTTAAAAGAATTATCATTGGGAGATAAATTAATTGTATCGCCGAAATTAACAGTATAGCGAGGTCCATTCCGACTTATAAAGGCGCTAATACAAAGTCGTGGTTTTTTATTATTACGATTAATACTTTGTGGATTAAAGGAGTTGAAGCCCTTCATTCCTCCCATATAAATGGTGTGAGAGGGACTAATATAAGCTGCGCCAAAATTATATTCTGATGACTGGAGCCCATCATTTACTCCATAGGTATTTACCACATGAGTAAGCATATTAAAACGGTTGATGCCAAGGTTGCTGCTTAGCCATAAGAAGCCCGTTGAATCATCAATAAGGCTGTAGATGACATTGTTAGAAAGGCCATCGCGAGTGGTGAACCATTGAATATCTCCAGTGTTTAAATCCATTTTGTTTAAGCCTCCTCCAAGTGTGGCAATCCATAAGTTGCCACGCTTATCATCATATACACCAAAAATTTTGTTGGTACTTAAACTATTGCTATTTCCTTCCTGATGGAAAAAATGTTTAAAATTATGCGTCTTAGGATTAAATAAATTTAATCCCCTATAAGTGGAAACCCATAAGCGTGATTTGGAATCGTAATTGGCATCGAAAACAGTATTTGAACTTAAGCTATTGCTGTCTTTTGGATTATGCTTGAATGCTTTTGCTTGCATTGTATTACCATTAATATAGTATAAGCCACTGTAGGTGCTGAGCCACATGCCGCCTAATGTGTCTTCCGTAATATTCCATATTGTGCTATTGGACAATAGAATATTTTTATCTTTAGCAACATAATGGCTAATATGATTAGCCGTATCAATGATATTGAGTCCGCCATTAAAAGTACCTATCCAGTATCGTAATTTACTGTCTCTATGAATCGCTCGTATCTTATTAGATGATAGTCCATTATTGCGTGTAATATAGCGCATGGTATGCTGTTTGATATTATAGATATTGATGCCCTTATCGGTGCCAATCCATAATTCATCACCATTGCTGTAAAAACACCAAATACGATTATCATTTAAACTGTTAATTTTGCTTTCTGTTTTACGAAATGTTTTAAAAAGAATAGGCTCGTGACTAATACAAAGGAGGCCATTCCATGCTGTGCCTAGCCACATATTTCCATAGTGGTCTTTCATCATACAGGTAATATCTTCCTCTTGAGGATTATAATAATTTATTTCCTGGGTGCCTATTAGCGGAATTTTAAATTCTTGAAAATGACCCTGCCCATTAAAATAAAAGGAATATAATCCGTGGCCGGCAAAGCCAATTAAAAGACAGCTGTCGTTATCCAATAAGGCACTGAGGAATACATTGGAGCCCATATCATCCTTCTTTTCTGGAAAAACGAAATAGGCTTTTACCTTTTTGGTTTTATTATTAAGAATGTTTAGCCCATTTTCAGTGCCGATAAATAATAGACTATCTTTATAATTTTGTAGGAATGTAATATGCAAATCACTGAGTTCTCTTTTTCCAAAGTGGACGATGCGATGCTTTAGTAAATTTATCTTATAAAGCCCTTTGGCTGTGCCTACCCAGATAGTATTTTTCTGAAATTGAATAATCTGTCTTATTTCTATGCTGTCAAGTTCTGTGCTAAGACCCATAAAATGAGAGAGAAGATTAATGCTGTCACGCCTTTCGTTGAGAATGCCAAGTCCATTTTGTGACCCAATCCATATATTTTGCTTTTTATCTATTACAAGAGCATGAATGGTGTCGGTATAAAGTCTAAGTTTTGTTTTAATATGGAGTTTAATTCGTTTAAAATTACGGTAACTTATGCAGTTTATCCCCCCATCAGTACCAACCCATAAGGTATTGTCCTTGTCTTGTACTATTGTATTTACAGTACTATTACTCAAGCCCTCATTGGGAGTGCCTACTTCGCTTCTTATAATGTTAAATCGAATTCCATCGTAGCGGTTTAGTCCATCCCAAGTACCTAGCCAGAGCAATCCTTTATGATCTTGAAAAATACATCTTAACGTATTTTGCGAAATACCACTGGTGGTTTTCTGAATCTCTGTGGTAATTCGTTTTACACCATAATTTAACTTTTGTCCCTGACTTAGTACACAAGTACTCCTAGTTAGAAATAAAACAAGAAGAATAGATATTGCTTTATTGAAGGGGGTTTTTATCACAGTCTGGAATATTTTTGTTTCGTTGACGAATTTACATAAATATTATGATAGTACAAAACAATAAAACGTTGCTTAGGGAGGATTTAATTTGATTATCTCCAATTCTCCTTCTCCAAGGAGGGAATGCCCTGAGTTTTAACTATTTCAGAGATGCTATCAAAGGAGATATAACTTATTCAATGTCAGAACGGAGAGAGGATGTCTAGGTTTGTCGAGATAGCTTTATAGATATTAGGGTAAAATTCCATACTTTTGCCTACTCATTAGTGTACTATTTATGATGACAGAAAAAGTAGTAATTGGAAAAAAATTTGTGGATATTCCCAAAATTATTGAGGATAAAAATCCAAAGTTGGCCAAGCGAATACCTAAATTTGTGCTTCGTTTGCTTGAACGTATTGTTCATGTCGATGAAGTAAATTATTATATTTATAAATGGCGGAATCTTTTTGGCCTCGATTGGGCTGATCAGTCTATTATTGATTTTGAGATAGACCTTACTACCAGTGGTATGGAAAATATTCCTGAGCAAGGTAATCAAATTATGGTGTCGAATCATCCGTTGGGAGGTTTCGATGGGGTAACATTAATGAGTGTTGTGGGAAAAGTAAGGCCTGATATTAAATTTCCGGTAAATGATATTTTAATGCGAGTTCCAGGTCTTAAACCATTGCTGGTGCCCATTAATAAGCATGGTAGAAACACCGAAAATGTTGAAATATTAGAAAAAGCATTTTCTTCTGACGATATGCTTCTCTTTTTTCCTGCCGGCTTGGTTTCACGGATACAGAAAGAAGGAATTAGAGATTTAGAATGGAAACCAACCTTTATTTCCAGAGCGGTAAAATATCATCGTGATGTTATTCCGGTATTTATTTATGCTTATAATTCGATGTTTTTTTATCGCTTAGCGTATTGGCGCAAGAAGCTGGGTATCAAAGCTAATATAGAGATGTTGTTTTTGCCGGCGGAGGTTTTTAAGCAACATAATGCCAAGATACATATTCATTTTGGGAAAGCGATACCTTATACTCATTTTGATAAATCGAAGACCAATAAACAATGGGCAGCTTGGGTAAGAGATCATGTATATAAAATGGCCTTAGAGCAAGGTTTTAAGTTGAAATAAGTATTCTGACAGCTGATAAAAGCACTCGAATTATGCTTAGTTGGAAAAAGAAAACAAAATTGCTACTACAATCAAGAAAAATTGTAATTTTGAGCCCAATTATTTTACTATGGAGCAAAAAGAATTCTCACTTCGTTATACCTGTTATGACGACTCCTCAGAGATGAAGAGCGAAGAGGTAAGCTTGATTAATCAAGCCAAGGAAGCTATTAAAACAAGCTATTCCCCCTATTCAAAATTTGCAGTTGGAGCTGCAGTAAAATTAGCCAATGGACAAGTTGTTTTGGGCAGCAATCAAGAGAATGCAGCCTATCCTTCAGGACTATGTGCCGAGCGTGTAGCCCTATTCGCTGCTGCAGCACAGTTTCCGGGAGTAGCCATCGATTCCATTGCCATCACTGTAGAGTCACCCAAGCATGACACCGTAGGACCTATTGCCCCTTGTGGAGCTTGCCGACAAGTGATGATAGAATATGAACACTTGCATAATTCGCCAATGAAAGTAATAATGTGTGGCGAGCAAGGCAGCATCGTTAGTGTTGACAAAGCAAGCAGCCTTCTTCCTTTCGACTTTCATGCCGACCAACTTAAAAAATAATAGTATGATTAAAAAATCAATTTTAGTAGTTGTTACTGCTTTCGTTTTAATGTCGATGAACGCTGATATGCGTGCCTATCAGTATTATAATACCAAGGGGAAAAAGCTTGATTTTAAGCAAGTGGTAAATAATGTGAAAGATGCCGATATTATTTTCTTTGGAGAATTACATAATAATGCAATCTCTCATTGGATGGAACTCGAGATGGTAAAAGCCTTATATGCCGATAAGGGAAATAAGCTTATCCTTGGTGCCGAAATGTATGAGTCAGATCAGCAATTAGTTCTTGATGAGTATATGAACGGAGGTATTGCTTATAAATATTTTAAAGAGCAAGCGCGCTTGTGGCCCAACGATGCCACCGATTATCATCCTATTTTAGCCTATGCCAAGAAAAATCATATTCCTTTTGTTGCTACCAACATCCCTCGCCGTTATGCAGCAATGGTTAATAATGGTGATTTTGCCGCGCTGGATAGTATCTCTCCGGCTGCAAAAGCTTTAATAGCTCCTTTGCCCATCGATTATAATGCAGAATTGCCCTGTTATAAAAACATGCTTGCTATGATGGGTGGTCATATACCCTCTAAAATGAATAATATCCCTAAGGCTCAGGCTATTAAGGATGCTACAATGGCTTATTTTATTCTTAAAAACTGGAAAAAAGGAGAGACGTTCTTTCATTTTAATGGGGCTTATCATTCAGCAAATCACGAAAGCATTATCTGGTATTTGAAAAAAGCAAATCCTGATTTGAAAATAGTTACCATTTCCACCATTGAGCAAGCTAATGTGGAGAATGTAGATAAAAAGGAGCTCCAAGAGGCAGATTACACCCTTGTGGTTAACGAAGATATTACCAAAACATATTAATAAATTTATAAAGATTTCAAAAATGAAGAAGATATTTTTTTTAGGTATTTTGTTTGCCTTAAGTACCAGCCTGTGGGCTCAAAATAAAAACGAAAAATCAGATACTACTAAAGCGTATTTCTTTACCGATATTACTATTGTACCTCATACGAGTGTAAAAAATCAATATCGTTCAGGAACCTGCTGGAGTTTCAGTGGCTTGGGATTTATCGAAGCAGAGATGTTGCGTAAGGGAAGGCCGGCAACAGACCTTTCGGAAATGTTTGTTGTTCATCATTCTTATTACGATAAAGCCATTAAATATGTTCGTATGCACGGCAAAATGAATTTTGGCGGCGGCGGTGCTTTTAATGATGTTACCGATGTGATGAGAGATTATGGGATGGAGCCCAATGTAGTATATACCGGCTTACAATATGGTGAACCAAAGCATGTTCATGCCGAAATGGATGATTTGCTTTTGTCAATGGTGAATTCTATTATCAAAGACAAAAACCGTAAACTTACTCCCGTATGGCCTAAGGCTATTAATGCAGTACTTAATACTTATTTGGGACCTATCCCACAAAATTTTAAGTACGATGGGAAAGAGTATACTCCAAAATCATTTCTGAAAGAGTATATGCAAATCAACCCGGATGATTATATTATGCTTACTTCTTATACACACCATCCATTTTATAAACCCTTTGCCATTGAAGTTGAAGACAATTGGCGCAATGGACAGGTATATAATGTTCCTATGAATGATTTGATGCAGATAATTGATGCCAATATTAAGGAGGGATATACCATTGCATGGGCTGCTGATGTTAGTGAAAAAGGTTTCTCTTGGAGAAATGGAGTAGCTATTGTTCCCGAAGATGAGATTAAGAGCATGAATAATTTGGAGCAGGCTAAATGGGAAAAACTTACTACCAAAGAAAGAAAGAAACAACTATACGCTTTTGATGGTCCTCGTACAGAGAAAACCATTACCCAAGAAATGCGTCAAAAAGCTTTTGATGATTATTTAACTACCGATGACCATGGAATGTTGATAGTTGGTACAGCTAAAGATCAAAAGGGAAATCTGTATTATAAAATAAAAAATTCATGGGGAACTGATCAAAAGTATAAAGGCTATTTCTATGCTTCTAAAGCTTATGTTGAGTATAAAACCATGTCGATAATGATCAATAAAAATGCGCTTTCAAAAAGTATGCGCAAAAAATTAGGATTGTAATTTTAGTATCACTGAAGAAAATATATGTTTGAAGATAGAATAAAACGGACAGAGATATCAAGTATAGGAGAATTTGGATTAATAGATCACCTTACTAAGTCAATAGAGCTAAAGCAGCCTTCCACTATTTATGGCATAGGCGATGATGCTGCGGTTATTAATCCGGAAGGAAAAAAGGTACTTATAAGTTCCGATTTATTGGTTGAAGGGGTCCATTTTGACCTTACCTATGCGCCTTTGATGCATTTAGGTTACAAAGCAGCAGTAGTTAATTTTTCTGATATGGCTGCTATGAATGTTCTTCCTACACAAATTACGGTAAGTATAGGTGTAAGCAATCGCTTCAGTGTGGAGGCAATAGAAGAGCTTTATAAAGGGCTTAAACTTGCCTGCGAACACTATAATGTTGATTTGGTGGGAGGTGATACCAGTTCTTCTCAAAGTGGGTTGATACTATCTATTAGTGTTTTAGGCCTCGCCGAAGAGGAGGATATTGTCTATCGTAATGGCGCTCACGAAGGTGATTTGCTTTGTGTGAGTGGTGACTTGGGCGCTGCCTATGCGGGTTTGCTGGTGTTAGAAAGAGAAAAGAGTGAGTTTGTTGCTAATCCTAAGATGCAACCCCAATTGGAGGGTCTAGACTATATTCTTGAGCGCCAATTGAAACCCGAGGCTAGAGTCGATGTGGTTAAATTACTCAAAGAAATTGAAGTAAAGCCCACAGCAATGATGGATATTAGCGATGGCTTGGCTTCGGAAATTAAACATATCTGCGAACAATCTAATGTAGGCTGTAGCGTTTATGAGAATAAGATTCCCATAGATCAGCAAGCTTGGGACATCGCACGTTCTTTCAATATGGATCCTACTATGTTGACTATGAACGGGGGTGAAGATTACGAATTGCTTTTTACTGTAGCTCAATCCGATTTTGATAAGATAAAAGATGTAAATGAGATAATTATTATTGGCTATATGACTGCTGCTTCAGCAGGACAGAACTTAATAACCAAAAATAATGTATCGGTGCCTATCAAAGCCCAAGGCTGGGATAGCTTTTCCAAAGAGAAGGATACAGACTAATCGGAGCTTATGTTAAGGAGAGAAATAAAGGCTTTATTGAATAAAGACATACAACTGGAATTAAAACAGAAATATGCTATTAATTCCATTGTTCTGTATGTTTTTTCAACAGTATTTGTTGCCTACCTTTCCTTTCAAGGTGATATAGGAGCCCATGCTTGGAACGTTATGTTTTGGATAATACTGCTATTTGCGGCGGTTAATGCGGCTTCAAAAAGTTTTGTTCAGGAGCAGCCGAGTCGTCATCTGTATTATTATTCCCTGGCTTCGCCACAAGCTGTTATCCTTTCAAAAATAATTTATAATAGCATTATGATGCTCTTGGTGGCGCTGATAACCTATGTGGTTTTTCAGCTCTTTCTGGGAAATATGATTCAGGGGGATTTATTATTTTTTGTAAGCCTGCTAGTTGGCGCCATGGGTTTTGCTTCTACACTTACTATGGTAGCAGCTATTGCCTCTAGGTCGGACAATAATTTTGCCTTGATGGCCATATTAAGCTTTCCTTTAATGTTGCCTTTTCTCCTAAGTTTAATGAAACTCTCGGAAATGGCCTTGAAGTCTTCTGCCTTTACCCAGCAAGCATGGCAGCTGTTGGCAATGGTGTTTGGCCTCAACCTGATAGTTATTATGTTGTCTTATATCTTATTTCCATATCTTTGGAGAGAATAATATAATTTTTTAAATGCCTGATAATGAAGAATAATTGGTGGAAAATAACAGCTGTACTCTTGCTGGTGTATGCAATAGTTGCCGGTTTTATGGTCCAAATTCCCGATACTAATATTGGTGATACACTTCGTAATGTGTTTTATCATGTAGGAATGTGGTTTGCCATGTTGGCAATTATGACCTCCTCTTTTATTGATAGTATTCGCTTTATTTCCAAGGGAGATATTAAGTATGATTTAAGAGCTGATGAAGGAGTAAGAGTAGGTATATTTTTTGGGTTGTTGGGAATTATTACCGGTATGGTTTGGGCTACTTTTACATGGGGTGCACCATGGACTAACGATCCTCATCTTAATGGGGCAGCGGTGAGCCTTTTAGTTTATTTTGCCTATCTGGTATTGCGTTCTGCTATTCATGATGAAGAGAAAAGAGCCAGGGTGTCAGCCGTTTATAATATATTTGCCTTTGTTATTTTACTTGTTTTTGTGGGAATATTACCACGACTTTCTACTGATACGATGCACCCCGGTAGTGGTGACGGTAATCCGGCATTTGGCGATATGGACGCTCAAATGAGATATGTTTTTTATCCTGCACTTATTGGTTGGATATTATTGAGCTTGTGGGTGTTGAATTTGAAAATACGCGCTAGAAAAATAGAGAATTTTTTACAAGAGAAAGAAATGGATTAGTTATGGATGATCAAAATAAAATATATGTTGTGGTAGCTGTATTGGCCATCATTTTAATAGGAATAGCATTCTATATGTTCTCATTAGATGGGAAAATGAAGAAATTAGAAAAACGAATTGAGGAAGACTGCAATGAAAAAAACTAATATAATTATTATTGTTGGTATCGCTGTGTTAATGGGGGTGATGATTGTTAGCCTTATGGGTAATACACGTAATTATGCTACTTTTGCTATGGCAGGTAAGCATAATAAAAGCTATGATATTGTTGGTACTCTCGATACCACTAAATCAATAATTTATAATGCTAAAGTCAATCCCGATGAATTTAGTTTCTATATGAAAGACCAAGACAATAAGGAAGCTAAAGTAGTTGTTAGTAAACCTAAACCTCAGGACTTTCAACGCAGTACTCAAGTGGTAGTGAGTGGAAAAATGAAGGGAGATGTATTTTATGCCAGTAGTATTTTGCTTAAATGCCCGTCTAAATATGAAGGAAGTTCTCCCGCCGCTATTAAGACAAAGCCTCTTGGAAATTAAAGAAATAGAGACTAATTGATTTGCGGATTCAATAATACTTTGTTGTGAAACAGAATGCCAACGGAATAAAAATAAATTGTATTTTTAACAGCTAAAATAATTTGTACTAAGATTAAATTAATGCAAAAAAAATATAATGTTATTATTATTGGTGGTGGAGTTAGTGGATTAAGCTTGGGAGCTGTCTTTGGGAAAATGGGATATAAGTGTTGTATTCTCGAAAAAGAACATCAAGCAGGTGGTTATATTGCCGGTTACTCAAGAAAAAAATTTCATTTTGATACTGCTATCCATTGGTTAAATCAATTTGGTGAAACAGGTATCGTTCATAAATTATTTAGTTTTATTGACAATGATTATCCAAAACCCGTTCCTTTAAAGCAAATACATCGTTACAAATCAAGCAATTATGATATCATGCTCCAAAGTGATATCAATAAGGTGAAAGCTGCTTTTATTAGCCAATTTCCTGATGAAGAAGCCGGAATCAATCTTTTTTTTAAACATTCCTGTGAATTGGCAAAAATAAGTAAGGATATTTCTAATTTTTCTCGTTCTCATGAGACAATGGGCTTAGTGGAGAAATCGATTTACTATACCAGAATGCTTCCCTTTATTATCCCATTAATTAAGCATCTGAAATATAGTGGAGATATTGGCATACAAAAGGCTATGGATAAGTATTTTATTGGAGAAGAGATTAAAGATGTTTTTAATTCTGAATCGGATTTACTTTCTTGTCTTTTCCCTTTGGCTTGGGCGGAGAATAATGATTATTATAAAACTCCGGCGGGAGGAAGTATTCGCTATGTGGATTGGCTTCTTCAGAAAAATAATGACTTGGGAAATACAATACTACTCAACGCAGAGGCTAAAGCCATAATTGTGGAATCAAAAACGGCAAAAGGAGTTGATTTTTTACTAAATAATCATAAAGAAAGTATTTATGCAGATTATGTAGTTATGGCTGCTGACTTACCTTCTCTTTATCGGAATATGTTACCCCCTGAACTGCTTGATAAGCAACGTATAGCTAAACTTGAGCACGCAGTTTTATACAAATCTAGTTTTACTGTTTCCATTGCCTTAAGTTGTAGGGCGGAACAATTGGGCTTTGGAGAGGAATTGATTTCTCTGGCTCAGAATAATATGGAAAGAGCTAGCCATGAGAGCTCTGATCCTGAAATTAGCAAATTAAGTATAATAGCTCCTTCGGTCAGAGATAAGACTGTTTGCCCCAATGGGAATGGAATTATCACCATTTATATGGCAGCGGATATAGAAAAATATGATTATTGGAAAACGGAGCTTAGCCCCCAAGGAACTCGATTAAGAGGGAAAGAATACCGGGAATTTAAAAACAAAATTGCAAAACAGTTAATCGACCGTGTCGAAAGAGAACTTGCCCCTGATTTAAAGAAGAATATTCTGTTTTATGAAGTGGCTACTCCATTTACGTATCAACGTTATACCTATAATTACAAAGGTAGCATGATGGGACAAAGACCGGGAAAAGAAAATATGCAAAATAAAGTTGCTTCTCATTATACACCAATAAAAAATCTGCTTATTGGTGGTCAGTGGGCAGAACTGGGGGGTGGGATTCCCACTGCGGCACGCTCGGCCTTAAATACAGCTTTAATTGTTTTGCGAAAAGAAGATAAAACTAAATATAGACTTCTGAGTCGATTTTTTGATGGTAAAATCGACTTAGATACTCTCAATACGAAGTTAATATGAGAAAACTGATTCTTATTGTAATCATACTTACGCTTTCTTTTATTAAAGCAAAGGCAGGGCTCGATTATAATAATCAGTGCAAAAAAGCTTATCGTCTGGCTTTGGCATTTCATTTTCAGGAAATGGATTCCTTATTGGTTATTGAGAAAAAGGCAGATCCGGATAATGCAGCGGTTTATAGCGTGAGTGCTTTGGCCGATTTCCTGAAGTTTAGTACCTCAGAGCAGCAGGTAGATTATAAAGAGTTTAAAATAAACTACGATAAAGCCATTGATTTATTGGGAGCTACTGAAGGTAATAATCCATATAAATTATATTTATTAGCTGATTTGCATTTGCAGAATTCTTTTATTAATATTTTACAATCAAATTTTATTACTGCCCTGATTCAGTTTAAGAAATCATATAATATTATCCACGAGAATGCTAAGTTGTATCCTGATTTTCAGCTTAATAAGAAATTACTGGGATTGATGAATATAGCCTTGGGCAGTGTCCCTAAATCCTATTCCTGGACACTGAGTTTAATCAATATGAAAGGAGATTTAAAACTTGGGAACAAACAACTTCACTCTTTATTATTAGTATGTAATAATAGAGTGGAATTTAATTATTTATGGGTGGAGTCGTTGGCAGCTTATTCCTTTACCAAAACCAATTATGCCAATAAAAAAGATACTTCGAATTTATTAAATAATATCTTTTCAGATTCTGAGATAAATAAAAAATATGCTAATAACCAATTGTATGTTTTTACTAAAGTTTCTTTTTTTCAGCATCGGAAACTAAATGATAAAGCGCTATTAGCCTTGTCATCAATACAGAAAGAGTTAAGCCACAATTCCAATCAAATCTATTATTTGGATTATATGTATGGAGAGAGTCTGTTATTTAAAGCCGATTCATCATCAATAATTTATTTTAAGCGTTATTTAAATAATTATCCCGGTCTTAATTACCGTAAAGCAGCTTTTTTAAAAATGGCATGGTCTTCATTACTCCATGGCGATACTGCAGCCTTTAAAACGTATAAAAAGCAAATACTTCATCATGGAGCTGCTTTCTTCGATGCCGATAAGCAAGCACAAAAAAATGCCCAACAAAAAGGCATTCCCAACGTACCATTATTGCAATCGCGCTTGCTGTTTGATGGTGGTTATTTCCGTCAGGCTGACACAATATTAAGGCGCTCTTATGTCAAAGGTGCCTATAATTCCCCAAAAGATAAACTTGAATATATTTATCGATTGGCAAGAATATATGATGAAATGGGTGATGCTGAAGTAGCGGTGATATATTATAAAATGACAATCAAGCAAGGACGTAAACTGCCTTATTATTATGCTGCTAATTCGGCTCTTAATCTTGGCTATTATTATGAAAAGACGAATATGTATAAGATGGCGGAATCATACTATCATCAATGTCTGGAAATGGAT
>Ga0256831_1000916_pt1 | contig 15580 bp, 13 predicted proteins | sample 132544metaG_FD_189087 | JGI IMG/M metagenome (GOLD analysis project Ga0256831, IMG submission 189087) | Hydrothermal vent microbial communities from Lau Basin, Pacific Ocean - 132-544 | ecosystem: Environmental > Aquatic > Marine > Hydrothermal vents | place: Pacific Ocean: Lau Basin | collected...
CATACAACCTATTTAGATACGAGCAGGTAATACGTTTAAACATTTTAAATTAATCCATAACACTGTTAATTAGTTAGTTAGTCGCAAAAAAATAGAAATATTATGCTATATTCTTAGTAAAGAAATGTATTTTTGAAATGATTTGATAATCTCGTTAAAGGGTTCTGCGATTTTATCAAGTCAAAAATTGAAAAAAACTAATTTTTAGAACCCACCTATATAAAAACCACTTTTGAGATTAGAAATATCGAAAGCTTTTTGAGAGTATGACAGTTTTTTTTCAATTAATAACGTACCTTGCATGGTATATATCTGGATTAAATCGAAAGCTTTTCTAAAATTTATTATTTCTTTGGCTGGATTTGGGAATATGTAATGCTCTGGTAATTCATTTACACTATTTACAGAAACCTGAGCATTAGTCTTTGCATAAATTAACTCAAGAGCTGAATATGAGGGGACATAAATTTTAAGATAATATAAATCTCCATTACTTTTTTCAAGTGAAATATAAGAGGTGTCTTCAAGGAATAAATTAATACCATTGTATACGCATGGTGGATAATTGCCATAACTAAAGTTTAACAAATTTCCTTCAGCTGCGAGAATACTCTGATTACTGAAGATAGTATCACCCCAATTATACTTTCTTACAGTTGGGATTATTCTTGAGGTATCCTGAACTTGTCCATAATTATTAATAAATTGAAAATGTTCTACGTAACTTGTATCAATATGGATTGAAAAATTATTAAAAGATGTCAGAGACATAAAATACCCAGAGCCCAGTCCTCCCATGTAGCAGTCTAAATAAAAATCTATATCCTGAATTGAATCTTGATCGAGATCAAAATAGTAATTTAGAGAAGTGCAGAATCCCATCGTGTCAATAGAAGATAATATTGTGTCCTGAAAAGGAATGTTATTTCCTCCATAAATGGGATTATCGACTACCAAATATTGGGCATTAGTTTGTCTGATTATAAACGTCAAGAATAAAAGTGCCGTAATTCTTTTCATTTTCCAATGTGTTTAATTATTGCCAACTATTATTTATGTCAGCTAAAAGTACATTATATACTCCAATTAAAAATACAAATCTCATTCGGATATAAAAAAAACGTAGAATTACTTTGTTTAAAGATACACACTTCTGGTCAGTTCGGTGAAGGTAAAAAACGGATCAATTAATCTTTCGGGTTGATAGGGCAATTTAAATATAATGAATCGGCTTTTTTCCTGCCTGAGGTCATACTTTTGAGTTTAATCTAAAACCAGTTCACAGCGGCGGCCTCGGTCGGTGAGCCGGAAAACAAGCGATAACGATGTTAAAAAAATTACTGCTGTTTGAGGAGGCTCCAATGTATTGGAGGAAGTTTAGGATTTTTAGTCGTTATGGCGTAGCTTTTCCGAGTGAAGCGAACGCAGCCTTGGGCTTTTTGTTTACTTTTTGAGCTAAGCCAAAAAGTAAAATCCCCCCAATAGGGCAAAAGTAAAATCATGGCATCACCCATTGCTATGTCCATAAGTCACGGTGTGAGTTCCCGGTTAACAGTTATTTATAAAAATTAACCAACTGCAATTTGCAAAAAACTCACGCCATACTATAAGACTTTTGCTGAATCAATTTTATAAATCCTTGTAGTACTAAACGGAAAAAGGGCAGCAAGAACGCCGCCCATAGATGTATTTATAAAGATAAAAAAAGGTTTGTGCCCACAAGATAGGAGATGTTTTTAAATTTTCCAAATTATACTCGAATCAAATCGGTTTTCGGGAGATTGGCTCGTATTGAATCCTGGGAATTTATTAGATTTAGGTGATAACAAACACAGAACACTCCTCTTTCTATCATAACAATAGTTTTATTTACAACAGCAATAAAAAGCAAAAAATAAGAGCACAAAAGCACCTTCTCAACATTCTATCATACAATTATTTATATTTTAACACTGAATAAAGTCTACGAATTGTTTGGAGAAACAAGATTAGAAGGGTACATTTGAAATAACAAAAACGTTCATTGAAAAGAAAAAAATATTTTCCGCATTGATTCCAGTTGGTAAACTCAACAGAACTTTTTAAACCGAGAAAGCTCTTTATGGTTGTTAAAACAGGCCTGGTAGTCCCGATGCAAATTGGGGTGAGTCGAAAGACCGTTGGAAGTTTGATCAACCGGGCACTCAAATCCTGTATTATCGGGGTTTTCACAAACTGAATTAGTGCGGATTTTTTTTATCTTTTTATTGCCCTTTTCACCACCAAATTCAACAACAATAAAATACTTATAAACAGAGAAATACGTGCAATATAATTGCCATACATTACATAGAACGTAATGGCATTATTCGCATTTATTGTTCCGTTAATGGAAGTTTCTACCCACCAGCTTGTAGGTTGCAACACATCGCCCCGTTGATTAATAAAGCACGATATTCCTGTATTTGCAGCCCGTGCAATGCTGCGTCGGGTTTCGATGGCACGCAACCGGGCATACGAAAGATGTTGTTTATAACCGGGGGTATTTTTCCACCAACCGTCGTTGGTAATAATAAAAATAAGTTCAGCTCCTTTACGAACATAGCCGGCAACATACTCGCCAAAAACCGATTCGTAACAGATAACCGGAGCAACCTGAGTTCCGTCGTTAGAGATAAAATTCGATGGCTCTGACTGATGCCCTAAACTTCCGGTTGTTCCACCAATATTTATAACAATATCGTTAATAAAACCAAGGTATTTCATAAAAGGCATCTTCTCCACTCCCACTACCAATTTCGATTTATGATAAATCTGACACGCTCCCTTCCGGTCGAGAAAAATAGCTGTATTAAAGCGGTCGTAAACAGTTTTCCCGTTTGACCGGGCAGTAATGGGAGCACTATTTTTATCAGGGTAAATTTTATACGACGAAACGCCAAAAACCATCTCAGCATTGTTGTAACTTCTGCTAAATGCTGAAAATTTTTGAATAAACCGGTTCGATTGTAAATTGGCCTCATTCCAGTAACCCGGATTCTCGAATACAGTTTCGGGGCCAACAACAAAATCGGTATTATTGGTTGTTTTTTGCTTTGCCAGCTGTAAGAATTTTTCCATTTTTAACAGCTCAGCACTAAAATCATAACTTTCGGAATAGGGGTCGATATTGGGCTGAACAATTACAACCTCTTTGGGATTCTCTTTTTCGACATACGAAGAGTAGGTAATGAGCGAGAAAATAATGGGCGCAACTAAAACAAAAACAGAAGCCGAAATAATATAAACCGTATTTTTTACCGAACTTTTTTGTTTGATGCTCAAAATTGTTTTAAACAGTAAAACATTCATTACCAAAACCCACAATGTTCCACCAAAAACACCTGTATATTCGTACCACTGAATAAGTTGAACGTTATTTGCGAATCCGTTTCCGAGGTGCAGCCACGGCCATTCAATATCCCAGTGGTAATGAATGTATTCGAACGAAATCCAAAAAGCAGCAAGCGCAACATATCCAAGATTTGCCTTAAAGTTACGCCGGGCAATGTGTGCCAGCCACCACACCACCGACATAGCAGCCGAATTAATAATAAATGCCATTAACGCACCTGCCAGTGTTGCATTTGCCACCCAAAATGTGGTTAATACATTCCAAATAAGAACTGCTAAAAAAGCGTGTCCAAAAAATGATACACTTCTGAAATTTTTCTTTTGGATAACAAAAAACCGGTCGAGCCAAAGTAGCGGAATAAATGCAACAAAAAGTGTCCATCCGGGAAACCCCAACCATGCCAAACTCAATAAAATACCGGATAAAACGGAGAGTAATAATCTGTAACTTCGTTTCATATCTCTTATAAGTTTTCAGAAAAAACAGCTTTTTGTTTTTTGTTGGAACGTTCGAAAACAAAATCGATTTTTCCCATCATTAGGCCGCCCCACCAAGCCTGATTTACAATTACCTGTTTGCCCACATTGTTCTTTTTTATTAATGGTTTTTCGAGCCAGGTATGCGAATGTCCTCCAATTATCAGGTCGGTTGTCTCTGTCTCTTCGGCCAGTACCAAGTCGCAAACCGGATTTCGCTTACAATACAAACCCAAATGCGAAAGACAAATTACAAGATCGCAATTTTTATCGTTTCGTAAAAACAGTTCCATTTCGCGAGCCACTGTAACCGGGTCGTTATAAATGGTGTTTCCATAATTTTTATCGGCAACCAAACCATGCAGTTCAACGCCAACGCCATACACACCAATTTTTATTCCCGAGCGCTTAAACGTTTTCCACCGGGGAAATTTACCGGCCAAAATAGTATCAGAGAAGTCGTAATTTGAATTTATTATGGGGAATTTTGCATTGGGCAGAGGATTTAAAATCCCCTGCAATCCGTTATCGAATTCGTGATTTCCAATTGTTCCGGCATCGTAACCGGCGGCACTCATTAATTTCAGCATTAACTCTCCTTTATAATAGTTAAAATAGGGAGTTCCCTGAAACATATCGCCCGCATCGAAAAGAAGCGTATCGGGGTTTTCGGCTTTAAATTTTTGTGCCATTGCCGATATTCGTGCCAATCCGCCTTTATTCGAATATCGCTTGTTTGTACCCGTAAACGGTTCGATGTGTGTATGCAAATCGTTGGTGTGAAGTATCGATATTGTTACAAAATCGGTGCCTGCAAACAGATTGAACGGTGCTACTCCTAAACCAACTCCGGCACTCCCGACAATAATATTTCTTACAAATTTTCGCCTATTCATATTTTACCCTCCCGTCTTCTTTTGCGGTTAAAGTTTTACCCTCTTTATAACTCTTTTCCAAATTATGAAGTATTACATCACGTATTTTTAATCCGGGTTTTACAATTTTTAACCGATGTGTAAAAACCTCTAACCCGTCGCCACCCTCGGCAACATAATCGTTTGTTGCCAGCCAGTACGTTTTATTTGAAACAATTTCGTTGCCGGCAATTTGAATATCAACCGCTTTCCCGTTTGAGATTACATACCGCACGCCTCCAACACTTTCACCATTTTTATCAGCCAGATGATTTAAAAATTCCTGAACTTGCGTTCCGGTAAGCTGAATAAAAACCAACTCGTTTTCGAACGGCATCAACTCAAAAATTTCACCCACCGTAATTTCTCCTTTTGGTAACGATGTTCGTATTCCACCGTAATTAAAATAAGAAATTACAGGATGAACACCGTCGGCAATTTTTGTAGCTTCGGTTTTTGCTTCGGCTAAAAGTAAATCGGCTAAAAAATTAGTTAATAAACTCTCGGGGCGCCCTTTTATCATCTCTTTTTCCGAAATGGAAATCACCCGTTTCATGTCTTTTTCAAGACTATCTTTAAACGGCTTATACATATATATTATTTGGCTATCAACCCCTTGCACCTCTTCGGCAACCGGAATATTTTGAGAATGAGAACTTCTCGGAATAAAATTTGTTTTACAGGAAACTGTGGCAACAATGCAAGTTATTAACAACAGGTGGCTGAAAGATAGTCGCATAAATGAAATAGTTTTAGAAAACTTAAATATACTTTAGCAAACGTTAGTTATAAATAAACAGAATTTACAATAAATATGTTCGATTCAAACTTACATATAAAAACAGTAACCCGAATTATTTTAGCCATATTTTTAATGGTTCTGCTCTCCCCAAAAACCGGAGTCGCACAAAACCGCGAAATAGTGGCAAAAAAAGGCGATGGCATTTACCGGGTACTCACAGATAACGGTTATTCTTATTCGAAATATTTAAATGAATTTATTGAACTGAATAAGACAAAGTTAGGGAAAGACAATACGTTAATAATCGGGAGAAAATACAAACTTCCTTCAAAATCGGGAAAAGTTAAGACGACAACTTCGAAAAAGACAGTTGGCAAAACTGTTCATTACGATATTTTTGGTAAAAAATATGCCGATGTTGAGATTAAAAGCAGCGAATTAAAAGGTGCTACCTACTATTTAATGGCGGGGCACGGCGGCCCCGACCCCGGAGCAATTGGAAGCTACAACGGGAAACAGTTATGCGAAGATGAATATGCATACGATGTGATAATCAGGCTGGCACGCGACCTGATTGAAAAAGGTGCTACAGTTTATATGATTACCCGCGACAAAAACGATGGAATTCGCGACGAAAGTATATTAAAACCTGACCACGACGAAGTTTGCTATCCAAATCTGACCATTCCGTTGAACCATATTAAACGGTTGCGACAACGAACAAATGCAGTAAATAAATTGTACAGTAAAAACAAAAAAGGATTCAACCGGCTCATTGTAATTCATGTCGATTCGCGCAGCCGGGGCGAAAACATCGATGTTTTTTTCTACCACGACAAACGTAGTAAAACCGGAAAAAAAGCAGCAACAATTCTACAAAATACTTTTCAAAAGAAATACAACGAACACCAGCCGGGGCGCGGGTATAAAGGCACGGTATCGACCCGCAATTTGTATGTTGTTCGAAATACTTATCCGGTTACGGTTTATATTGAATTGGCAAATATTAATCATCGCCGCGATGTTAAACGATTGATTGTTACCGACAACCGTCAGGCTGTTGCCAACTGGCTGACACAGGGATTAGTACTCGACTATAAAACCAATAAATAGCGTCGACAAGCAATTAGCTCTCGTTTATTAACTTGTTGTAGTTGTCGATGGCAATAAAATAGTTGGGGTCTTCCACCACATTTACATCACATATTTTTTCGGCCTTCTTTACCAGTTTAATACAGTCTTTGCTTAAATGGCGAAGGTGAATTGTTTTGCCGTTTTTCTGGTAACGCTCGGCAAGTTTATTAATGGCCTCAATGGCCGACTGGTCCATAATTCTCGACTCTTTAAAATCTACAATTACCTCGTCGGGGTCGTTTTGAACATCAAATTTCGATTGAAACAGTGCCGTTGAACCAAAAAACAGGGGACCAAAAATCTCGTAATGTTTTATTCCATATTCATCTATTTTTTTACGAGCCCGAATCCGGGTTGCATTTTCCCAGGCAAAAACCAATGCCGACACAATTACGCCTGCCAAAACAGCAATTGCCAAATCGAAAATAACAGTGAGTGCCGTTACCAACACAATTACAAGCAGGTCGGCAACCGGAATTTTATTGATGACATTAAATGTGCTCCAGGCGAATGTCCCGATTACAACCATAAACATAACTCCAACCAACGCAGCAATCGGAATCATTTCGATATAAGTTGAAGCAAAAAGAATAAATGCAAGCAACGAAAGCGAAGCCACAATTCCCGATAACCGTCCGCGTCCGCCCGATTTTATGTTAATAATACTCTGCCCAATCATTGCACAACCGCCCATTCCGCCAAAGAAACCATTTACAATATTTGCAGCTCCCTGTGCAACACACTCGCGATTACCGCTTCCCCGGGTTTCGGTTAATTCATCAACCAAACTCAATGTCATTAACGACTCGATTAATCCAACTGCAGCCAGAATAAATGAAAAAGGCAAAATTAGTTTCAACGTTTCTAAATTGAATGGAATAACAGGAACATTAAAACTTGGCAAGCCTGCTTTAATTCCAGTTCCTCCTCCCGAAACAATAAAACTTTTTACCGTCTCGGTTTCAATATTTCCAACGATTACAATACCCGATACAACAAGAATTCCCACAAGTGCAGCAGGAATAGCTTTACTTATTTTTGGAAGCAGAAACATAATCAGCATCGTGGTAGCAACCAAACCAAGCATCGTATAAAGCTGTGTTCCGGAGAGCCATTCACCACCGTGTTTAAACATATTTAACTGTGAAAGAAAAATAACGATTGCAAGCCCGTTAACAAATCCCATCATTACCGAATGTGGAACCAACCTGATGAATTTCCCCAACTTAAATACTCCAAATAGAAACTGAATGATTCCGGCAAGAATCAGGGCAATAAAAAGATACTGCAATCCTGCCGAGTCTCCACCTCCCAATGCATTCCCCTGCTGAATAAGAGATACCATAACCACAGCCATTGCACCGGTAGCTCCGGAAATCATTCCGGGACGGCCACCAAAAACCGAAGTTATTAAGCCCATCATAAAAGCACCATACAAACCAACAATTGGCGAAACTCCCGCTACAAAAGCAAAGGCAACTGCCTCGGGCACCAATGCCAACGACACCGTTAAACCCGACAAAATATCATCTTTTATACTTCCCTGCCTTCTGTCTATAAACTGAAACTTCATATCGCACTTATTAAATTAGCGCGCGAAAGTAGTGCTAATTTTAAGAAACATACTACAACTCAGTTGTTTGGCAATACTGTTAATGTAGCGTTAATCTGATTATGAGAAATAAATTAAAGCTTTTTATTTAGAATTTATCTAAATAAGCTTTCCTTTTAATCATTTTTAAGTTTGAAATGTTTTACCTTTAGATTTTATAATTTTCATTTAAAAACAAAATATTATGGCATTTGAATTACCACAACTACCGTATGCAAAAAATGCACTGGAACCTTATATTAGCGAAAAAACGTTAGAGTTCCACTACGGAAAACATCATCAGGCGTATGTAAACAATGTAAATAACCTAATTGCAGGAACCGAGTTTGAGAATGCAACTCTCGAAGAGATTATTGCAAAAGCCACCGGTGGCATCTTCAATAACGGAGCACAGGTTTGGAACCACACGTTCTATTTTACACAATTCAGTCCCGATGGGTGCAAAGACCCAAAAGACGAACTAAAAGCTGCACTAGAAGCAAAGTTTGGCTCGGTTGAAGCTTTTAAAGAACAATTTTCGAAAGCAGCTGCAACACTGTTTGGCTCGGGCTGGGCATGGCTTGTAATCAATGCCGGCGGCGAATTGGAAATTGTACAAACCAGTAATGGCGACAATCCGCTTCGTGACGGGAAACAACCAATTCTAACCTGCGACGTTTGGGAACATGCATATTATATCGACAAACAAAATGCACGTCCAAAATACATCGAAGATTTTTGGAAAATCTTAGACTGGAAAGTTATTTCGGAACGATTTGCCAAATAAGTTGAACGAAAAAGTTTTATTATGAGTGTTGAAAAAGTTTTAGAAACATTGGCAACTGCCGGCAAACCATTAAAAGCCGGCGAGATTGCAGAAGCATCGGGGCTCGATAAAAAAGAGGTTGATAAAGCAATGAAAGTTTTAAAAGCAGAAGCAAAAATTGTTTCGCCAAAACGTTGCTACTGGGAGCCAAAATAGAGAGTCGTTTTAAACATCTTGTTTTTTTATCGACATGATATAAAACAGAACATAGTACAAATATAAAAAACGGGGTTTTTAAAATAAAACCCCGTTTTTTTATATCAAAACTTTAGTATACTCAAACCAAAAAGCTATTGGCTTTGAGTATATCTACTTTTTCCATAAATGTTCCATCTCTTCCAGTGTTTTATTTTTTGTTTCCGGAACAATTTTCCACATAAACAGTGCTGCTAAAAGTCCCATAACACCATAAATCCAATACGAAAATCCGTGATGGAACAACCCGTTTAAAAACGAACTTTTATCCATCATCGGGAAGGTCCACGAAACGAGATAATTCGAAATCCACTGTGCAGCAACAGCAATAGCCATAGCACGCCCGCGAATTTGATTCGGAAAAATCTCGGAGAGTAACACCCAGGTAACGGGCCCCCAACTCATTGCAAAACTGGCTACATAACCCAGCATAAAAATAAGTGCGGCGATTCCCATTTTCTGAAAAAAGAAAGTTAATCCGAGTGCAAACATAAAAAAGGCCATTCCCAGTGCACCGGTAATTTGTAATGGTTTTCGTCCAAACTTATCGACGGTTAGAATTGCCAAAACAGTAAAAGTTAAATTAATGGCGCCAACAATAATTGTTTGCAAAAGTGCAGTGTCGGTATTCGAACCCATATTTTTGAAAATTTCAGGAGCATAATACAACACAACATTTATTCCTACAAACTGCTGAAATGCAGAGAGTGCAACTCCAATAACAATAACCAAAACACCAAACGAAAATATTTTACCCGATTTTGTATTTACTGTCGATTTTATCTCTTCCAGTATTTTTAATCCGGTTTCGCTACCGTTTACTTTTTGTAAAATTCGCAATGCTTTTTCAGGTTGCGAGCGCAACACCAAATAACGTGGTGTTTCGGGTACGAACATTAATAAGACTAAAAACAGTGCTGCGGGAATGGTTTCGGAAGCAAACATCCAGCGCCAGCCAATACTATTTAACCAACTGTCGTCGCCTTGCCGCGCAATAAAGTAGTTAACAAAATAGACAACCAACATTCCGAAAATAATTGCAAACTGGTTCCACGAAACCAATTTTCCCCGAATATTTGCCGGCGCAATTTCGGCTATATACATGGGCGAAAGCATCGAAGCCAGCCCCACGCCTACTCCGCCAATTATTCGGTAAACAACAAAAATGTATATAAAAGTATGGTCGGCTTCGCCAACAGGCCTGATAAACAGTTCGGGCATTGCCGAGCCAATTGCAGAAATCAGAAAAAGAGAAGCCGCAATAATTAATCCTTTTTTCCGGCCAAATTTCAGACTAATAATTCCCCCCGACATTCCCCCAATAATACAACCAATTAGCGCGCTCGACACAATAAAACCTAGACGCGAGTTAGCTGCAGCTTCGGCCAACCCAAACGGGTCGACAAAAAAACTATCGAGCGAACTTACCGTTCCCGAAACAACGGCCGTATCGTAACCAAAAAGTAACCCGCCAAGTGTTGCCACCAAAGTAAGCAACGAAACATAAACTAAACTTCCATTCTTGTTCATAACAATTTAATTTTTAAGCCTGAATTTTTCAGAAATACTTCTAACGAAGCCAAATTGCCTTGGGACAAATTAAATATACCAGTTAATTAATTGCTCCAGAAGTTCCTGCTTGCCACTTATTTGCGATGGTTCGCCTACTTCGGCTGCTATAGTACGTAAATCTTCAAGCGACAATTTTCCATTTTCGAAATCGGCTCCTTTCCCCGTATCGAACGAAGCATAACGGGATTTACGCATAGAGAGATAATCGGAGTTATTGAGTATTTTATCGGCAATTACCAACGAGCGTGCAAACACATCCATACCGCCAATGTGAGCAATAAAAATGTCCTCCAAATCGGTAGAATTTCTGCGTGTTTTTGCATCGAAATTTATTCCTCCGTTAGTAAAACCACCACCTTGAATAATTTCGAGCATCGCCTCGGTAATTTCGTAAATACTGGTTGGGAATTCGTCGGTGTCCCACCCGTTTTGGTAGTCGCCTTTATTGGCATCGATGGAACCGAGCAGGCCGGCATCGGCAGCAAAACGGAGGTCGTGGGCAAAAGTATGCCCTGCCAATGTTGCGTGGTTCACCTCAATATTCAGTTTAAAATCTTTATCTAAATTATAATGCCGCAAAAATCCAATTACAGTTTGCGCGTCGAAATCGTATTGGTGTTTTGTGGGTTCCATCGGTTTTGGTTCAATTAAAAATGTACCTGTAAAACCCTGTTTACGAGCATAGTCGCGTGCCATAGTAAGAAACTGCGCCATATGTTCCAGTTCGCGCTTCGTGTTGGTGTTGTGCAGGGTCATATACCCTTCGCGGCCACCCCAGAAAACATAATTTGTACCGCCCAATGCAATAGTTGCGTCGATGGCATTTTTTATTTGCACACCGGCATTTGCTACCACGCTAAAATCGGGATTTGTTGCTGCACCGTTCATATATCGTGGGTCTGAAAATACATTTGCAGTTCCCCAGAGCAGTTTTACACCCGAGGCATCTTGTTTCTCTTTTGCATAGTCGACCATTCTCGCCAGTCGCTTTTCAATTTCAAAAACCGAACCGTCGCCCACCACATCGGTGTCGTGAAAACAGTAGTGCGGAATATTCATCTTTGTGATAAATTCGAAAGCGGCATCCATTTTCTCACGGGCAGCATCCATCGGATCGGAAGCGCCAATCCACGGGAAAATCTGTGTACCCGGACCAAAAGGGTCGCCACCTGTTCCGCAGAACGTATGCCAGTAAGCAACAGCAAAACGCAGGTGTTCCTTCATAGTTTTTCCGGCTACTACCCGGTTCTCGTCGTACCACTTAAAAGCAAGAGGATTTTTCGATTCTGCTCCTTCAAATTGAATCTGCCCAATTCCTTTAAAATACTCTTTGTTTCCTTTTACTACTTCCATTATCTTGTTTTTTTATGAGTTTATTGTATTGCTTTTTTTAATTCGGTTTCCCACTTTTTATAGGCGTTGTTGTACTCTTCTATTTTCGAGTTATCGGGTTCAATGGTCTCCAGCTTTTTTAAACTTAAAAATGCTTCATCGTGGTTTTTATAGTAACCCGAACCAATTCCTGCACCACGCGCAGCTCCTTCCGAACCGTCGGTATTGTAAAGTTCAATGGTTGCTCCGGTAACTCCGGCCAATGTTGCTCTAAAAACGGGACTAAGAAACATATTTGCTTTTCCAGCCCTGATAACTTTTGCATTTATTCCGATGGTTTCCATTATGTCCATTCCATATTTAAACGAGAAAACAATTCCCTCCTGTGCAGCTCGTAAAAGATGACCTTTTTTATGGATATTAAAATTAATTCCACTGAACATCGATCCAATATTTTTATTGTTTAGAACGCGTTCGGCACCGTTCCCAAAGGGCAAAATATTTAATCCGGCAGAACCGATTGGAATATCGGCAGCCAGTTCATTCATCTCTTCATACGATATATTTTCGCCCACCATTCGTTTTAGCCAGGCATTTAAAATTCCTGTTCCGTTAATGCAGAGCAAAACGCCAAGACGTGCTTTTTCAGTCGAGTAGTTTACGTGAGCAAACGTATTTACACGCGATTGCGAGTCGTATTTCACCTCGTCGCTAACGCCGTAAACCACTCCCGAAGTTCCGGCTGTTGCAGCAATTTCACCGGGATTTAAGACATTCAGCGAAAGTGCATTATTGGGCTGGTCGCCGGCACGGTAGCTTATTTTTGTCTTTGCAGAGAGGCCCAACTCGTTGGCAGCTTTTGCCGAAAGAGTTCCCTGAATTCCAAAAGTGGGAACTATCTCAGGAATTATATCGTTCGAAAATCCGTACGTCTCGAAAAGCAAATCGGCAAGTTTATTCTCTTTAAAATTCCACATTATACCCTCCGAAAGTCCGCTTACAGTGGTTTGAATTTCGCCGGTAAGTTTCATCGCTATCCAGTCGCCGGGTAGCATTATTTTATAAACTTTTTCGAAAAGCTCCGGCTCGTTATCTTTTACCCATTTTAATTTCGATGCGGTAAAATTTCCGGGCGAGTTTAACAAGTTTGTTAAACAACGCTGCTCGCCAATTTGGGTAAATGCTTTGTCGCCAATGGCAGTTGCCCGGCTGTCGCACCAAATAATTGAAGGGCGAAGAATATTTTGCGCCTTGTCAATCATAACCAATCCGTGCATTTGGTACGAAATCCCAATAGAGTCAATTTTTTCAGTTTCTACCCTCGACTGTTTCAAAACATCAGCCAAAGCCAGTTTTAAATTCTCCCACCACAACTGTGGGTCCTGCTCTGCCCATCCTGCACGGTGAGCCGAAATTACCATCTCTTGTTTTGGATAAAACGAAGAGGCAATACAACTCCCGCTTTCGCCATCGAGTAAAGAAACTTTTACCGACGAACTTCCAATATCAAATCCTAATAAATACATAAGTTAATGTTATTTGTCTCTCTAAATATCGAACTGTTCTGTTCTGTTATGCTGCTAATTTAGTTTCTATTTTTTAATAATCAAAATTTCGAATATCTGTTTCCTGAATAAACCGGCTGAAAGCCCTGTTGCGCTGAATTTTCAACTATCTTCCAACTTCGGATACAAAATACATTACACCGACGATCGCATTGTGAGTATTGTAGGAACTTCGAACTGCATTTGATTTCCGGATGTAACAAACTCGGCAGCTTTTTGCCCCATCAACTCAAAATTGGTTGAAATGACCGATATTCCGTCTTTTACATATTTTTTCATAGGCGTTTCGTTGTACGAGATTACACCCACTTCACGTCCCGGCTCAAATCCCTTTTCGGTACACTGGTCTAAAAATGTGGCTAACGTTCGGTCGCTTACTAAAAAATAGAGTACTCCTTTTTCTATCTTAAAATCATTGGGACTATAAATAACAGCGTGTTTTACACTATTTTCAACACAAAACTTTTTAAAATAGCTGATTGAGGTTTTTGGATGATAAGTAAATGGCGGATAATAATAGATAAACTTTTTGTATTTCTTAATCGCATTTAAATTCGCTGCAAAGCAGTCGAGAACCGGTTGCCCGAAATTCTGAAAAACAGCAGAATTTTCTTCCGAAGAGTGTATATTCCAATCGATAATCAGCAATTTATCTTTTTCTATTTTACCAATAATATTACGTACCCTTTTATGGTCGAAATTCATAATAATATACTTGCTGTACTTGCCTAAACTTTCGGTAATTATCTTTTCGAACACATTAATATTGTAGTGGTGAAAATGCAAATCGACACTAATATTTTTTGGAAGATGTTTTAAAAACGACCCGTACAAAACCTCTTTGTACGCCTTAAATGTATCGAGAAAAAGAAAAACTTTTGTAATATTTTGGGTAACAAAATAGCCCCGATTTGGTACCGACTCGACAGTTCCCCGGCGTTTTAGTTCGGTGTATGCTTTAAAAACCGTATCGCGCGAAAGCCGGCACTCTTTCATTAGCTGATTTACCGAAGGCAACATATCGCCACTTTTTAACTCCTTCCGGCTAATCGAATCTACAATTGCATCAACAAGTTGTTGAAATTTTAGATTGTTCGAATTAGAGTCTATCGTAAATTTAAACTTACTCATTTTTTTGAGAATAAAATCAGAACAGTTTCCGTTCTGTTCTGTTCTTCAAAACTAAAACAATATTTCATTTTGCCGGCACTTTTTTGTAAATTTCAGTTTAAAGTTTGTTAATAAAGAAACGGGGGCATTCAACATCGCCTTAAAGAGTATCAGGAATGAGAAACATAAAAGTTTTGGGTTACATGGTTTTGGTAAGTCTCTTTGTTTTTACGAGTTGCAAGAAAAGTGAAGAGAGCGACAGCAATCTTTCGGGAACATTAACTGCGTATTCCGACTGTAAAAACGGAACAAAATCGGCAGGAGTTCCCGGCAATAAATCGTGTGCCGAATATTCGTTCGACAAACAAACACAACTACTTAAGATTAATCATATTAACGCAGGGTTTAATTGCTGTCCCGACAAATTGTATTCAACTATTTGGTTCAGCAACGACTCCATTTACATTCAAGAGTTTGAGGCGGCAGCTTTGTGCCGGTGCAACTGTTTATACGATTTGAAGTTCGAAATAGATGGCGTTGAGCGAAAAACGTACACCGTTGTATTTATTGAACCTTATGCAAAAGACCAAAACAAACTTATTTTCGATATCGATTTAAAGGATTCTGCCACAGGTAAGTTTTGCGTTCTCAGAAAGAAATATCCCTGGGGAATAAATACCTATTAGGGAAATTGCCCAACTTATCCACGAACAAAAAGGGCTTTAATAATTTCGGCAGCCATTTTAGGAT
>Ga0256831_1000917_pt1 | contig 15566 bp, 13 predicted proteins | sample 132544metaG_FD_189087 | JGI IMG/M metagenome (GOLD analysis project Ga0256831, IMG submission 189087) | Hydrothermal vent microbial communities from Lau Basin, Pacific Ocean - 132-544 | ecosystem: Environmental > Aquatic > Marine > Hydrothermal vents | place: Pacific Ocean: Lau Basin | collected...
GTCTTTTTTGTAGGGTCTGAGTAACTGTTTTACTCTTAGACAACTCATTCTGTAATTGTTGTTGAAAGTCTGCTGACATCATGACCGTTGCTTCACTCTCATCAGGCTCAATTTCAGCATCAGCACTAGTAGTAGATGATTCACTAAAAAACACCAATTGATGCTTGCCCACAGTAATAATATCACTATTTTTTAATGTGTGACGATCAACTTTATTGTCATTTACAAAGGTACCATTGGTACTGCCCATATCCTCTAGTATAAAATCATCATTAGAATTGTGAACACAGGCATGGAGACTGCTAACGGCTAAGTTATCAATCACTATGTCATTTTTTGCTGTTCGGCCAATATTAATAATTTCTTTATCAAGAACAAACTCTTGTACATCCTGACCATCAAATCTTAAAACCAGTCTCATTTGAACTCCTTAAAGATAATCCATGAAATGATGTATATGATAGCGCTTATAACAAAATATTTATACCTAAAATGAATAATACTTATAAAATTTATAGTTTTATGGCTTATAGATTAATAAAAAAGTTTTTAATTTTATTAACGACCCGCCCAGGCTCACTTTTTAAATTTGCTTTATTTTTTAGAGCAAGCAAATCCTTATTTCTAGGCTCAATACTTAAGCCTTTGTTAATATAGTACTGTGATTTTTTATAATGGTATTTTCCCATTTCAGCTCTGGCTAATTGTTCATATTGAGAGACAATTTTATCAATTCCCTGTTGCGCTTTACTATTACTAGCATCTAACAATAAAACCTTATTAAAAAAGAAAAGAGCACTCTCTTTTTTAGGTATGGTTAGTTTCATTTGTTTAAGTGAAACATTTCCTTTTAATAATAAATCGGCAATTTGTTGCTTTTTAAGACGTTGTTCTTCACGAGCTTTCTCTTGCTGTTTAGCATTATCATTATTTTTAGAGAATGCCTTAAGCAAAGTCTCATTATCAGATACTTCAAAGTTGCTAGTCGATACTTGCTGGTTTATTATTTTTTGATGCCGTTGTTTCGATTCACTTGTTGTATTTTTTTTATTTAAAGCGGTTTTTATAATAGGATCTGTCTTTGTTTTAAATAAAGAAATAAAAGCCTGATTGAAATTAAAAAGTACAACAAATAAAATAGTCAGCAAGCTAATAAATAGAAATATTTTATTAAAAAGCGGATAGCTACTATTCTTCTTAGCAATATATTCTACCACAACATCCGTATCAATTAGCTTGGTTTCATATGATACTTCTTTTAGATGTGATTGTTCTTTTAAGTATTGATCAATAAAGCGAGTAACTAATTTAGCATCAGATAAGCGTTCATCGGGTGTTTTTGCTAAAAGGCTCTCTAGCAAGGGTTGTAACTCGCTCAGATGGGCAGGTAATTTAGGGATTGGTTGCTGAATACTATTAGCAATAATTTCTAGGTCAGAATCACCAACAAACGGTTTTTTTCCAACAATAAGCTCATACATCATAATACCAAGGCTATAGAGGTCAGTTCGATAGTCAAAGGGCTTACCCTGAACAAGTTCAGGTGAGGCATAGGATGGACTGGCGTATAAGGACTGACCGCTTAGTTCCATTTCTTGTTTAGGCTCTGCCTTATGTGAAATACCAAAGTCAGTTAAGAGTGGGCAGTCATTACTACGAAAAAGAATGTTTTCAGGTTTAATATCACCATGGATAATCCCTTGCTTATGAATACAGTGTAGGGCATCGGCAATCTTGCTGATAACCTGCAAAGCAAAATAAATGTCTAGTTTTTTTGACAAGCGACGCTTGAGATCACCTGCAGGCAAATATTCCATGGATAAAAAATTATATTGTTCATTACTAACTACATCAAATACAGTAATAATATTAGGATGTTTCAAAGAGGCGATGATACGCCCCTCTTCAATAAATTGTTTTTTTGTACTCTTATCAAGTTTAGGGTTTAATAATTTAAGAATGACCTGACGTTTTAAGGAAACTTGCTCAGCCAAATAGATGGAAGCCATGCCTCCTTTGGTGAGAAGTTTTTCAATTTTATAGCCTTTAATCGCTTTCATCATTAACAAGTTAGAGGTTAGTAAAAATAGCCTAAAATAAAAAATACCAAAGGGCAAACGCAATATTTGCACTTAATAAAATAAGTAGTAGTGGTAATAATATTCTTGGAGAAGTAATATTAGTTTTGTGTGTTTTATCTGATATGTATTCTAACGACACCTCACCTTCCATTGATACATCTTGAATAATAGCTTTTTGTTTTGCACTTGGATGATCGCGTAAATATTTTTTTATAAATGTTGAAATCACTGAGGCATCAGAAATTCTGTCATTTTTATTTTTTGCCAGCATACCATTTATCAATGGTTGCAGAGCCTGCATTTCTTTGGGCAGGCTTGGTATGGTATCTTGTATATGGCTGGTAACCATTTCAGCTTGCGTTTTACCCTGAAATGGCTTTTCACCTATGAGCATTTCATAAAGCACAATGCCTAAACTGTAAATATCGACAGTTTTGTCAAATTGTTCACCTAACATAAGTTCAGGGCTGGCATAACTGGGGCTGGCAAAAATATTTTCTTCTTGATCGACTTCTGTTAATGCGGTTGTTCTTTTTGATATACCAAAATCAGTAAGCACGGGACTGCCATCACTACGAAAAACAATATTAGCTGGCTTAATATCTCCATGGATGATGCCTTTGCTATGAACCAAGTGTAAGGCATCAGAAAGCTCAATAACAATTTCTAGAGCCGTATTATGATCAATTCCCTGAGTAATTTTTAATTCTAAATCACCACCCTCAATGTATTCCATTGCATGGTAGAAATGCATACCTACTCGTCCCACATCAAAAACGGGGATAATATTGGGGTGTTTCAGTGAAGCAATAATACGGCTTTCATCTAAAAAGTGCTCTAGAATACTCGTATCTAATTTAGGACTTAATACTTTTAATGCCACATGGCGCTGGAGTGATTCCTGTAAAGCAAGGTAGATAGTAGCCATCCCTCCTTTAGCAAGAATACCCTGAATTTGGTAACCCTTAATAACGCTCATAATTATTATTTTTATTTTTTAACGGATATAGAAAGCTACCGCACCTAATTGTAAAAATTAGAATGAGGTAAATAGTTTGTTTATACTAACTGATAAAGTCATATTTGTCTGTATATATTGATATACGAAAAATATTAAAAGATATTTTTGAGAGGTCTATCTAGTATTATGTTGCTAACATAAAAAAACCACCCATAATTAAACAATAGTGGGTGGTTTAATAAGAAATTTACTGCTATCACCGTTCGTATTAAAAATGATCGCTGTAATGCTTATTCACTATCAGCAGGTGTCTCATCTGTTGCTTCAGCGGCTTTTACATCAGCAACAATCGCTTTCATACTTAAACGAATACGACCTTGCTTATCAATTTCAAGCACTTTAACATCAACAAATTCACCTTCAGATAATTTGTCTGTTACATTGTTTACACGCTCTTCGCAGATTTGTGAAATATGAACTAAACCATCTTTACCTGGGATAATCGTAACAAACGCACCAAAGTCCATAATTTTAGTCACACGACCATTATAGATTTTACCTACTTCAACATCCTGAGTAATTTCTTCAATACGGCGTTTACATTCTTGTGCTGCAGCATTATCAACAGAAGATATTTTTACAACACCTTCATCATTAATGTCGATATTTGCACCGGTTTCTTCAGTTAAGGCTTTAATGGTCGAACCACCTTTACCAATAACATCACGAATTTTTTCTGGGTTAATCTCAATAGTGAGTATCCGTGGTGCATAATCAGACATATCCGTACTAGCAGATGAGATGACTGCATTCATTTGGCCAAGAATATTCAAACGAGCATCTTTTGCTTGAGCCAAGGCTATTTCCATAATTTCTTTGGTTATGCCTTCAATCTTAATGTCCATTTGCAGAGCATTAACACCGTTTTCTGTACCGGCTACTTTAAAGTCCATATCACCTAAATGATCTTCATCACCCAGTATGTCTGTTAATACAGCAAAGCCATCATCTTCTTTGATCAGACCCATTGCAATACCTGCAACAGGCGAAGAAATAGGCACACCTGCATCCATCAAGGATAAGCTGGTACCGCAAACAGAAGCCATAGAACTTGAGCCATTTGATTCGGTAATTTCTGAAACAACTCGAATCGTATATGGAAACTCTTCAACCGTTGGTAGTACCGCTGCAACACCACGTTTTGCTAAGCGACCATGACCAATTTCACGACGTTTTGGAGTACCAACACGTCCTGTTTCGCCAACACTGTATGGAGGAAAGTTATAGTGCAACATAAAGGAATCTTTGTAGCTACCTTCAAGCGCATCAATTATTTGTGCATCACGAGCGGTGCCTAAGGTAGTGACAACCAAGGCTTGAGTTTCACCCCTAGTAAATAATGCTGAACCATGAGTGCGCTCAAGTACACCTGTGCGAATGTGTAGAGGACGTACTGTTTTAGTATCTCGACCATCAATACGAGGATTACCGGCAATAATACTGCTTCGAACCACTCTTTTTTCTAGCTTAGAAAAAGCCCCTGAAAGTTCACTATCAGACCATTTAGCATCTTCTTCACCAGAATATTTTTCAATCAACTGGGTACGAATATCATCCAGTTTATTTAAACGCTCTAATTTATCACTTATTTTATAAGCATCCGATACAGCGCTATCACACTCGCTATTCACAGTATTTACAAGTTCTTCATCAACAGCAGGCGCAACATAATCTGTTTTACTATTGCCTACTTCTGCAACAAAAGCTTTGATTTCATTAATAACAATTTGTGATTGCTCATGACCAAACATGACGGCACCAAGCATCACATCTTCAGATAGCTCATCGGCTTCTGACTCAACCATTAATACAGCACTATCCGTACCAGCCACAACTAAATCGAGCTCTGATTCATCTAATTGTTCACGAGATGGGTTTAATGCATATTCACCATCAATATAGCCCACACGACAGCAACCAATCGGGCCGTTAAAAGGAACATCTGCTAGAGAAACAGCAGCGGATGCACCAATCATTGCAGGAATATCAGGGTCAATATCAGGGTTCAATGAAACCACGGTACAAATAACCTGAATTTCATTGTAATAACCTTTAGGGAATAAAGGGCGTAAGGGACGATCAATTAAGCGAGAAATCAGTGTTTCATTTTCACTTGGACGACCTTCTCGTTTAAAAAAACCACCAGGGATTTTACCTGCAGCATAGCTTTTTTCTTGATAGTCAATTGTTAAAGGAAAGAAATCAGCACCAGCTCTGGCTTCTTTTTTGGCTACGGCGGTAACAAATACAGAAGTACCCCCGACTGTAACCATAACTGCTCCTGATGCCTGACGAGCGATTTCGCCAGTCTCAAGAGTGACTGTATCTTGTCCAAATTTGAATGTTCTTTTAATGGGTGTCACGCTATTTGTGCTCCGTTTATTCAACTAAAACAGTCCTGAGGCAAAAAAGTTCACCTCAGGACTTGACAATTATTGTTATTAATTTACTTACGTAAGCCTAATTTAGAAATAAGCGCACGATAACGTTCGGCATCTTTTCTTTTTAGATAATCAAGCATTTTACGACGCTTGCTTACCATTCTTAATAAGCCCTGACGAGAGTGGAAATCATGCTTATGAACTTTGAAGTGCTCTGTTAAGTCAATAATTTTTGCTGTTAACAAAGCAACTTGAACTTCTGGGGAACCGGTATCATTAGTGCCACGGCTATGCTCTTTTACTATTTCGCTCTTCTGTTGGACAGAAATCATTTTTTTCTCCTAAAACATTAAAGTGTCAGTAAAAACAGTCAAATAATAACTATAATTAATAGTAATTATATAAGTCCATCTGTTTAAACCAATGTGCTCAACTAAAGGATGAAGCTATAAATAATCAACAGGCTTCAAACAAGGCGTGTATTTTACCTGCTCAAGTCACTTATAACAAGAAATATAACTAATTGAATGATATAAAATTTGCAGGCAGGATGCGTGTCTTTGTTGCTTTACCCCTTGGCCTTATAAAAACAATAAACGCTTTGGTTTTAAATGATTGTTATTGTCTAACACGGCCAATGCAATTAAGGTATTTTCATAATATAAACGATAATTATGGGCTTTGGTATCGCCACCACAGTCATTGAATTCAATAGTCATTCCATGTTGTATCTGTTCTAATTGCTCTTTATTAAGGGCTACTAATGGAAATTGTTTAATCGCAGTATCAACAGGTAAAAGTTTTTCATCAAGTTGTATTTGTTGTGCTTCATCTAACGCCTGCTCGGGATCAAACTGGGCATAGAGTTGCTCAAGGCTTATGGCTTGTGTCAGACTAAATGGCCCTGAATCAATACGCCGTAAGGCACTGATATAAGCACCACAACCTAAAGATTGGCCAATGTCTTCACAGAGTGTACGGATATAAGTACCTTTTGAGCAATACACTTCTATTTCAATAAAATCAGGAACACACTCATCTTTCGTTATTGAAAAGTCTAAAAGTGTTACTTCAAATAAGGTGATTTTTCGGGGTTTTCGCTCAATGACAATACCTTCTCTAGCATATTCATAAAGAGGACGACCATTATGCTTCAATGCTGAAAACATAGGTGGTGTTTGATCTTGCTCCCCCTCAAACGAAGCCAGTAACTCAAGTAATTGATTTTTAGTAATATTAGGGACTGGCTTGGTATCTATAATCTCGCCATCTGAATCACCACTTGTGGTCACGGCACCTAAAATACATTTAGCTCGGTAACGCTTATCAGCATCGAGTAAATAATGAGATATCTTAGTTGCTTCTCCTAAGCAAATAGGCAAAACACCTGTTGCTAATGGATCCAAGCTTCCTGTGTGTCCCGCTTTTTGTGCCTTATAAAGGCGTTTGACTTTTTGTAATGCGGCGTTAGAAGTAATGCCTGTTGGTTTATCTAAAACAAGAATACCATTGACAAGGCGGCCTTTTTTTATACGTGCCATGAGTGTGTTATTTGTCTATGTGGGAAGTGGTTTTAAGAAATACAACAGAGCATACGAAATAGCAATTGAATTGTTAGTATCTATTTGTTAGTCCGAACTGCGTTCTTTATCATCGGCGATTGCGCTATCGATAAGCTGAGTTAATTGTGCTCCTTGTCTTACTGATTCATCATAACGAAAGTCTAGACTGGGCACGACTCGAAGTGTTATCCTTTTGCCTAATTCATAGCGCAAAAAGCCAGACGCTTTTTTCAAACCTTCTTTAACTTGCTTTTTATGTTCATCAAAAGCATCATCTGTTTGTGTATCAATAATGGTGTAAAACACTTTTGCCAAGCCCATATCTCGAGTCACATCAACAGCTGTAATTGAAATCAAAGACAAACGAGGGTCTTTGACTTCCCTCGTTAGTAATGTCGCCAATTCTCGCTGAATAAGCTCTCCAACTCGACGACTACGACTAAAATCAGCAGGCATAGTTAAAGTGTCCTTTTTACTTGAACACGTTCATAGACTTCGATTTGATCGCCAGGCTTCACATCATTGTAGTTTTTAACACCAATACCACACTCTGTACCGGATTTAACTTCTTGAACATCATCTTTAAAACGTCTCAGTGACTCTAATTCACCTTCATAAATAACCACATTTTCACGTAAAACGCGAATAGGGCTATTGCGTTTAAGTGTACCGTCAATAACCATACAACCAGCAATTGCTCCAAGTTTTGGTGAGCGAAATACATCTCGAACTTCAGCTAAACCAATGATATCTTCTTTGAATTTAGGTGCTAACATGCCCGTCATTGCTGATTTTATTTCATCTAAGATATCATAAATAACACTATAGTAATGCAAGTCAACGCTTTCTGTTTCAATGATTTTCTTAGCAGAAATCTCTGCACGAACATTAAAACCAATAATAATAGCATTTGAAGCAACGGCTAGTTGGGCATCGGAAACATTGATACCACCAACACCATCAGCAACAATATTGACTTTAATTTCATCTGTAGAAAGTTTTCTTAATGACTCTGATATCGCTTCAACAGAACCCTGAACATCGGCTTTAAGAACAATATTAACCGTCTGAACATGACCATTTTCCATTTTGCTAAACATATTCTCAAGCTTAGCAGCCTGTTGTCTAGCAAGTTTAACATCTCGGTATTTACCTTGACGGAACAAAGCAACTTCACGAGCCTTACGTTCATTTTTAACCACTAATACTTCTGAACCTGCACTCGGTGTGCCAGATAAGCCCAGCACTTCAACTGGAATTGAAGGACCTGCATGCTTAATTGTCTTACCATTTTCATCCATCATGGCTCGAATGCGACCATAGTCCTGTCCAGCAATAATAATATCACCCTTATTCAACTGACCACTTTGGATCAGAATGGTCGCGACCGTACCACGACCTTTATCCAAACGAGACTCAATGACAATACCTTTAGCAGGGCCATCAGGTACGGCTTCCAGTTCCATGACTTCAGCAGTAACAGAAATAGCATCAAGTAAATCATCAATGCCCTGCCCTGTTTTTGCTGACACAGGCATAAACATCACATCGCCACCCCAGTCTTCTGGAATGACATCAAGTGCTGCTAATTCACTTTTGGCACGTTCTGGATCAGCGGCTTCTTTATCAATTTTATTAACCGCTACAATGATAGGTACATTAGCTGCTTTTGCATGTTGCACGGCTTCTTTTGTTTGTGGCATAACACCGTCATCTGCGGCAACCACCACAATAACAATATCAGTTGCATTAGCACCACGAGAACGCATTGAGGTGAAGGCGGCGTGTCCTGGAGTATCAAGAAAGGTGATCATACCTTTATCTGTTTCTACATGATAAGCACCAATATGCTGAGTAATACCACCGGCTTCACCATCAGCAACCTTTGATTCACGAATATAATCAAGCAGTGAGGTTTTACCATGATCAACATGACCCATAATGGTGACCACAGGTGCGCGATGTACTTTTACACCTTCACTATGTTCTTCCATGAGGTTTTCTTCAATTTCTTCTTCTTTCATCAAAATAGGAGTATGTCCCATTTCTTCAATAACAATTGAAGCGGTTTCTTGATCAAGCATTTGATTGATCGTGACCATGCTGCCCATATTCATCATAATTTTGATGACTTCGCCTGCTTTTACAGACATTTTTTGTGCTAAGTCACCTACTTTAATGGTTTCTGGGATCTCAACGTCAATTACTTTGACTTCTGTTGGTTTTTCAAAAACATGACGTGTTTCAATTTCTGGCTTAGGCATCCGTTTTTTCTTAAAACGACCCTTAGAAGCATCAGGCTTTCTAAATTGCTTAGCACCACCTTTTTTGTCTTTAGAAGCCGAAAACTTAGGCTTATCAGGGTGTCTTTTGGTGTTATCTGTACGTGTTTTGGGTGCGTCTTTGGTTGTCTTAGGTTTAGCTACAGCAGGCTTTGGCTTAGTTATACCGCCCCTTGGCGCTTCTTTTAAAATAGGTTTTGTCTGTTTTCTAGCTAATTGTTCAATTTCACGTTTTTCTTTTAACTGAGCCTCTAAACGAGCTTGCTCAGCCAATTTTTCTTGTTTTTCTTGTTCTTTTTGAGCAACCAGTTTTTCTGCTTCTAATTTTGCCTTTTCTGCTTCATTACGTTCAAGTTCTTGTTGTGAAAGGTTTTCAGCTTCTTTGTTAGCAGCTTGTAAGGCTTTCATGTCTTCTTCTGCTTTTTTTGCTTCCTGAAAAACACGTCTTGCTTCTAATAGTTCAGCATCCGCAGAGGAAACAGGCTCATCTATTTCACTACGTTTAACATAGGTACGCTTTTTCCTGACTTCAACTTTAACCTTACTACTGGACTTATTATTGCTTGATGTTGCTGTCAGCTCACTGGTGGTTTTTCGTCGTAAGACAATTTTATTCGGTGATGCTTGTTTTACCGAGCCGTGCTTGTTGCGCAAATAACTGAGTAATTGCTTTTTTTCAGCATCACTGATAACTGCATCAGGTCCTTTAACCATAATTCCAGCACTGTGCATCTGTTCTATAAGACGTTTAACGGGCGTGCCGACCGTTTCGGCAAATTGTGTAACATTTGTTTCTGACATGATCTAAATCTCCTCGCCCTTGATTACTTCTTATCTTCTGAAGCTACAGTTTGTTCATCTATCACTGTATCTTTCACAACATCACTTTTAGCTACTTCGTTATCAGCAAGTTCTTCCTCGGCAAACCACGGTGCACGTGCGGTCATAATAAGCTCAGCAGCTTGTTTCTCATCCATGTCCTGAATTTCAAGCAAATCATCAACTGACTGCTCTGCCAAATCTTCCATTGATATGATATTTCTGGATGCTAATTGATGAGCTAGTTGCTCGTTCATACCATCCATCTCCAATAAATCAGTAGCTGGCTCAGCATCGCCTAATTGCTCTTCATCTGAAATTGCTTTAGTTAATAAAACATCCTTAGCTCTTTCACGTAGAGCCATGACAGTTTCTTCGTCTAGCTCTTCAATATCCAACATTTCTTGCAGAGGTACATAGGCTACTTCTTCTAAAGAAGTAAACCCTTCATTCAGCAGTAGAATAGCCAAATCTTCATCAACACCTAAATCATCCATTAATTGTGTCAATGCTTTTTGGGCTTCCTCTTCATCTTTGTTTTCAGCTTCTTCAACGGTCATGACATTTAAGTCCCAACCTGTTAGTTGGGAAGCCAACTTAATGTTTTGTCCATTACGTCCAATTGCCTGAGAAAGCTGTGATTCATCTACCGCAATATCCATAGCATTACGTTCTTCATCAACCACAATGGATTTTACTTCTGCCGGTGACATAGCATTAATAACAAATTGGGCATTATTTTCATCCCATAAAATAATATCAACCCGCTCTCCAGCTAACTCATTGGATACAACTTGCACTCGTGAGCCACGCATGCCTACGCAAGCACCTACTGGGTCAATACGCTCATCATGGGCTTCTACCGCTATTTTTGCGCGTAAGCCAGGGTCTCGGGCAGCATTATGAATTTCAATTAAACCTTCACCAATTTCAGGTACTTCGATTTTAAATAATTCAACTAAATATTCTGAAGAAATACGACTTAAACTCAGTTGCGGCCCCCTAGCTTGACTTTTAACTTCGTATAAGTAACCTCTGATCCGATCACCATTGCGTACAGGTTCTCTTGGGATCATATCTTCTCTTTTTATAATGGCATCAATACCTTGACCAATATCAACAATAACATTGCCTCGTTCAATACGTTTAACAGTACCAGAGAGCATTTCGCCCACTCTTTGCTGATATTCATCAACAACTTTTTTGCGTTCAGCTTCTCTTACCTTCTGAACAATAACCTGTTTAGCGGTCTGGGCAGCAATACGACCAAACTCAACAGAATCGATCGGCTCTTCTATAAAATCACCAGGCACTAAATCAGGATGTTTTTCAGTAATACGAGAAAGAAGCACTTGCTTATCATAATACTCAAAGGGATCAACCTCATCATCAAGCACCTGCCAGCGACGAAAGGTTTCATAATCACCTGTCTCACGATCAATCGCTACTCTAACATCAATTTCTTTGCCACTTTTTTTCTTAGTTGCAGAAGCTAATGCAGACTCTAATGCCTCAAAAATGATGTCTTTGTCAATTCCACGCTCATGTGAAACGGCATCAACCACTAGGAGAATTTCTTTGCTCATATTGTTACCTTGGTAAGTTAAGCACTATCAATTAAAATTTTGCAATAATATTTGCCGAATCAATCTCGGTAAATATTACAACTAACATCTGATCATCAATGTCAAATGTAATGGTATTATCTTCTATTTCTACACTATGTATTGTGCCTTTAAATTTTCGTTGACCATTATCCAGTTGTGGGCGAATGGTCTTAAACTTCACTTCTTCACCAATAAAACGCTCATATTGGTCGATTTTAAATAGTGGCCGATTTAGGCCAGGAGAAGAAATCTCCAAAGAATATTCGCTGGCAATAGGGTCTTCAACATCTAAGACCGCACTAAGCTGTCGACTCACGTTAGCACAATCGTCAACACCAACACCCTGTTCGGAATCAATATAAATACGCAGTGTTGAATGACGTCCCTGAGATAAATATTCAAGACCAACAAACTCATAGTCCATTGAGCTAACAACGGGCTCCAATAAATTTTCTAACTCTTGAGTTTTAATGGTCATGCTTTTGTCTCACCAAGTGTCTCATAAAGGCTTTGGCCTTATAAAAATTTTAAATCCTGTTTCATCGCTACTGTATAACGCTACTACTTTAAATACACTAGCCATAAAGAGGAATTAAAAAATAATCTATCACAAATAAAAAATGGGCCATAGGCCCACTTTCAAAAATTCTCTGTTTATCTCACTTCTATTTGTTCTGAAACCACTTGTCAAACAGAACGCTTAGAATCACATTTCAAAAAATCTCTAAACAAAACAGTAATATATTACTTTAAAAACAATATATTAGATTACTTACAGCATACCTAATCGCCACATTTACGTTGCAAGCACCCATAAATAATTGGCTAGATTATAGGGGCATATCCCCTGCATATCAAGTCCTTTTTAAAAAGAATAAGTTCAATAAATAAAGACTATTTCCTTTTTGCTGCCAGCTCATAAATTTTTACCAAATCCTCTTCAGAAATATCAACAAATGTATCGATATGGCTTAATGCATAAACAAAGTCCTCATGCTTAATGGCTGGACGGCTTAGGGGTTCTTTTTTCTTCTGGCTAAATAACTTAGCTGGATAACGACGCCATTTAAATAAGGCATTAAAAGCAATAGCAACGAATAAAATGGTGACGGTATTTAACAAGATAGGAGCTATTTCATAACCGTACCCAAGATTATGAAGTTTATCACTGCCAATAACGGCTGCTAAGGCAGTTGCCCCCCCAGGGGGATGAGTACAACGTAACAGATACATGATGCTAATAGCAATGCCAACACTAGCTGATGCAGCTATTACATAATTTGGGATGATTTGCCAACAAGCAACACCAACGATAGCAGAAACTAAATGCCCCGCAAATACATTCCAAGGTTGAGAAAAAGGTACATGGGGGGCGGCAAATAATAATACCGCACTGGCTCCCATTGAGGGTACAATAAAGACCGCCACTTCAGGATCAAGTAGCCACTGACTGGTCATAAAAATAGCAAATATGCCAATAAAGCCACCTATTCCAGAAATAATTTTTTCTTTATAAACAGTTTTATGACGACTAAAGCCAATTATGTCTAAAAAATCCGTACGATTCATATGTTAACCTTGTTATCCAATTAAATGTTACAATTTGTTTGAAATGACTTATAAAAATAATACATCCTATGAATGAAATCGACATTATTATTAATCAATTTGTTCTTGATGGTGGTAAATTATACACCTTACCCAAACTCTATCAGCAATTAGAACAAAAAATATATTCCAGTACGGCATCAATCGATGAATTTGCTAAAATACTACGTACTGACGGCGCCTTGAGCGCTAAGCTTTTAAAGCTTGCCAACAGTGCTTTGTATGGCTTTCGCTCAGAAATAAGTACACTTAACCAAGCACTCACTCTGATTGGTTTAAAAGAAGTGCAAAGTCTAATTTTAATGGATAGCATTAGTAGACATATTAATCAGAACAATTGTTGTTCTAGTGTTGAAATGGAAAGCTTTTGGCTACGTTCAATTCATTTTGGTCTCATTGCTAAGCGTCTCGCTAAAAAACTCAAGCATCCTGAGGCTGATCATTTATTCATTTCCGGTCTCATGAGCCGCTTAGGGCAATTGGTCTGTTGCTATTCACATTCTAAAAAGGTTCTAGATGTCCTGCATGAACACATTAATTCCCCTAATGTGAAAGAGTATTGTATTGAAAAAAAATATTTTAATTTTACCTATAATGAAATCAGTGCAACATTATTAGAACATTGGCAAATACCCAATAAAATTATTTTTGCTATTCGTTACTTACACCAGCCAGATAATATTGATGAAGAAGGATTTTATAAAGATGCAATGATCCTGAATGTGGCAAATAGTTACAGCGGCATACTTGAACTGGATAGCCTTCAATTGTCTGACTCAAAAATGCTAAATATTCCAGATAGTACCGCGGCAAATACCTATATCAAGCATGTTGAGCCAGAAATTAATCAAGCATTGTCAATTAATGAGTCCATTGTAGAAGATATTTTATTTGAAATTGAAATGGATTCATTGCAAATGCTGGCTATTTTATTGCCTAAAATATAGATTGTTATTCAACCTGAGTTCTGGATAACTGAATAAGTAACGTATTGATTATGTTATCCATTTGAGGACTTAGGGTGTTAGCAAAAACCAATCCAATGAAAAAAAATTAACACGGTAGAACGACAATTGTTTTCTTATTTATTTTAATTCTAGGAGGGAGTCTTGTTAGTTTTTTTATGACATTAAAAGTGTGATGCCATATTCCAAAGCATCAATAAAAAGATGCCAATGATAATACTATAAAATAAGAATGGGACAATATCAGCCAAAGTGATTATTTTATAATGAGTCAATTCATGCCAGTGTTTATCACACCACGTTCCTGTCGTTGCCTGTCTAGGATGGGCACGCATATGTCCTGGTTCACCGCAAATATCACAGATCCCGCAAAAACCATTAGGAATATTTTCTATTGTTTTAGCAAAATTGCTGTTTATTTCTCTTTCTTTGCAATAACAGGTCATGAGTCATCTATTGAGCTAATATAATATAGGTGTATCGTTTTCCAGCCATTCCTATTCCTACTTATGTGCCCACTTTCCAGAATTGGATTGATACATCCAACCTTTTGAAATTTTATTAATCCAAGTTTTAGCAAATGTTTTTTGAATATCTGCTCGCCACTCAGGATGACCATTGGCATTGGCTATTTCAGAATATAATGCTAATCGGTCTCTATTTTCTGCTTTCACTAACTTATTAACAGTAGATTTTTGTTTAATGGATAGACCTTTGCTACTGACACTGGCAATTAAGCCTTTATTGGTAAAACCAACCGCACCCGATTTATAGTAAGGGGCAAGTTTAGCCTGACGCTTCTCCATACTTTTTCTAATAGAGCGGATCTTAGGCGAGTCTATGGAAATATTGGCCTGCCCTGCTTCTGCTACAGGAATAATAAAATTCATAATGCTGAGTAATGCATAAGAAGAATGGTATTTTTTATTCTCTAATTGACCTTGCTCATTGGTATTTTTCTTGTTTATTTCTGTTGCAGAATCACCGGATTGCAACACATCATTGACAATTTTCTCCGCTACTTTTTCAGCAGCTGCGGCTGGAAAATAAATATTAATAGTGACACAGGATATCAGGCTAATGCTTATTAATAAGACCAACATTAATGAGCTAAGATGATATTGTTTTATGCTGTTCATAGAGTTTACGTTCATTATTTCACCACTATTGCGTATTTAAAATATTAGAAATTGCCCATACTTCTGTACCACCATATCATATGTACCACCATATCATAAAG
>Ga0256831_1000918_pt1 | contig 15564 bp, 13 predicted proteins | sample 132544metaG_FD_189087 | JGI IMG/M metagenome (GOLD analysis project Ga0256831, IMG submission 189087) | Hydrothermal vent microbial communities from Lau Basin, Pacific Ocean - 132-544 | ecosystem: Environmental > Aquatic > Marine > Hydrothermal vents | place: Pacific Ocean: Lau Basin | collected...
ATTTTATATTCCTCAGAAATATTATTATGAGATTTTTCTAAAACAGTTAATTTATTATCAAGTCTCACAAATAAGTTTGTTTGTTGCTGTCTTTGGTCAAAAATAAAATTAATTTTAAAAGGGGCACCCTCCTTATATTCAAATAAATTTAAACCAGTTGGTTTTTCCCAAATGATTTCTACATTTTGCATAATTTCTTGCAATTTTTCCGGTGAAATATTATGTCTGGAATCCAGTTTCCCAAAAGAATAGTAAAGGGTTTGATGACAAGGATTATATTTTTTTGAAACAGGAGCGATTTTTTCCTCCGGGGCAGATAGGGGCTCAACTGGAACAAGAGATGTTTTAGCAGTTTTAAAACCTTTAACAGAAACAGAATTATTTTTTAGATTCTGAAAATACCAAGCTACCAATAAGCCAGCCCCAAATAACAAGATAAGAAATAATTTATTAAATCTAAACAAAATTTTTAATTAGAAAATAAAGATATATTTTAAAAAACTTACATCTAAAATTGCATTTTTGGCAGGAATTGCCAGGCATTTGCCTAGTTAAAAAACCTATGTCCAATCCTTCCAACTTCGCCATCACACTTTGTCATCACACTTTGCCAAAGCTACGCGGGACAAGAAGAAGCTACGCGGGACATAGTAGGAGGGATTTGTTCCCCGCCCATTCTTGCTTGTGCCCCCGACAGGAGTCGAACCTATGTCTAATCCTTAGGAGGGACTTGTTCTATCCACTGAACTACAGGGGCGCACAAGTAAAAATATTCGGGTAAATATCCATTGAACTACAAGAACAGTTTTTGTGGAGCTGGAGGGATTCGAACCCTCTACCTCTCCCATGCCATGGGAACGCTCTACCAATTGAGCTACAGCCCCAATTTTATTTATTTTTCCACTTCGCCTAATCGGCTCCGCGGGATGCCACTTTTTCTATTTTATTTTTCAATGCTGAGTTTATGTCGCATAGCTTTTAATCTCGAAGAGTTGAAAGCGACGTGGCAAACCTGCCACCTCTCCCATGCCATGGGAACGCGGCATTTATCCCGCGTAACGCCAGTGGAGTGGGACCAGATGAGCTAATGGCCCAAGAATAATTAAGAATAAATAATTAAAAATTAAGAATGAATAACACAAAATGAAGAATTTTAGACCACATTTTAGACCACCACGCTACTCCACCAATTGTACTTAATTTTTTAAATCCAGTCAACCAGTAAGGTATTTATTATAATAGACTTGATAAAAAATATAAAGCGTAGTATTATTAGTGTAATAATAACACTTAAATCTTTATAATTATGAAAGTACAAAACACCAAAAACAGAAACCAACTAATTATTGGGCCAGCGGTGGCAGTAGATGCCTTAATTTTTACTATCAAAAATAATAAATTAATGATTTTATTAATTCAAATTGGTAGCGGACCATATAAGGATAAGTGGGCTTTACCCGGAGGAATTGTGCAATTAAATGAAACATTGGATGAGGCGGCAAAAAATATTTTAAAACAAAAAGCGGGTATCAAGGGAGTTTATATGGAACAACTTTATACCTTTGGCGATATAAATAGAGATGTGAGAGGACGAATGATTTCCGTTGCATACTTTGCCTTAGTTAACAGTGACAAAATAAATCTTAAAACAATGAATTATTATTCTGATATTCAATGGCAAGATGTTAAAAAATTACCACCTCTAGCTTTTGATCATCAAAAAATTATTAAACAGGGACTAATCAGATTAAGAAGAAAAATGGAATATACCAATGTGGCTTATGGGCTTTTAAATAAAGAATTTACTCTAACGGAAATGCAAAAAGTTTATGAAATAGTTTGGGACAAAGAATTAGATAAAAGAAATTTTCGCAAACAAATACAAAAACTGGGCATTGTCGAATCCACAGGAAAAATGCAACACGGCGGACGTAACCGCCCAGCCAAACTTTACAGATTTAAAGATAGGAAGTTGATATTTACAAAATAGCTGAACGAATCGAAAGTCCATAAAGTCCATAAAGTCCATAAAGTCTGTAAAGTCAGAAATAAATTTTAAGTTTTAAATTTTAAATTTTGAATTTTTCCGCCCTAGGCGCCTGCCTGTCCGGTAGGTAGGGACCAGCCTAGGGTTAGGAATTTTGATTATTGGAGTTTGTTTGTATCTTGGAATTTGTATCTTGGAAATTATAGTATTAGTCCACAGTTTATAATTTAATGAATACATAAAATAACGACCCAGGTTGTTATTTTTTTATTCAAATAAAAGTTATCCACAGGTTGGACTTAGTGTACTCTTGACACGATTTGAAACATCTGCTATACTTTAAATAAGTGTAAAAGACACACGAAGTAAACAAAGACTAGTAGCTATAGAAATCATAAAAATATAGTTAGTTAGCCACGTTTACCAAAGAATTTGTCTAAAGTAAATTATTATATTAAATCATCCAATCCTTTTTACAAAAGGACAGGATGGATAAAGAGGGTCAAGGAACTACTTCAGACAAATTAAAAGAAAGAACTTACACAATTTATTGAAACACGACAACTTCTAGGGCTGGAAACAATCCCCTAATGAGGAAGGTTTTTCTCGAGACCCTTTCTCCTTGGCTTAGATGCGTTAGTCGTGTTTCACATTTAAACTGAGGATTTATTGAAAGGGCCTCGGCAATAAACCTTAACTCATTAGAAGTTAAGGTTTTTTTGTACATTAACAACTAAATATTTCCGTAAATATAAAAAAGGAATAGAGACATGGCCAAGATTATTTATGCAGATTTTAGCAAGAAAGGAAAGGACCTGTATTATCTGAAAAAACAACGAAAGGAGGAACAACGCTGGCAAAAACGAGAAGACAACTATTACCGAGCAATCGCTCAAAGTCAAGCCAAATTCAACTAAGGGAGGAAGTTATGGCTAAAGCACTGAAAGTGGATCTGGTTATCATTGATCCCCAAAACGATTTTATGGACATCTTGGCCAAACCGGGCGACCCGGTCGGCATGGTCGCTCCGGACGGCACCGAATTCCGTTCGGCTCTGCCGGTACCCGGTGCGGTGGAAGATATGAAACGAGTAGCAGGGCTGATCGACCGCATCGGACCAAAACTGGCAGACATTCACGTTACCATGGATAGTCACCGTTTGCTGGACGTTGCCCATCCGGCCTGGTGGGTTGACGCTGACGGAAATAATCCGCCACCGTTCACCATTATCACCGCCGATGATATCAAAAATGGAATCTGGCGTCCTCGTAATCCGGACTTCCTGAAGAGAATGGTGGAGTACGCCGAAGGGCTGGAAGCCGGTGGAAAATATCCCCTGTGCATTTGGCCCCCTCACTGTTTAATCGGCACCTGGGGACACAACGTGCAAGCAGACCTCAACAACGCTTTGCAAAAGTGGTCTGGTAGGGAATTTGCCACAGTGGATTATGTAACCAAAGGTTCCAATCCTTTCACCGAGCACTACGGCGCCCTGATGGCGGAAGTGCCTGATCCGGCTGATCCCGGTACGGCCCTGAACACGGAGTTTCTGCAAATGTTGGCGGAAACGGACATGGTCGCCATTGCCGGTGAAGCTCTCAGCCACTGCGTCATGGCCACCGTCAATCAGATTGCCGACAACATCGGCGAAGACCAATTGCGGAAGTTTTACATCCTGACCGATTGTTGTTCTCCCGTACCGGCCGTTCCCGGTGGACCGGATTTTCCCCAAATTGCTCAGGATTGGCTGGGTGAAATGGAGAAGCGGGGAATGAATCTCATCAAGGCCGACGACTTCCTGGCTTAAACAATTGACTAAAACTCAATCATCCGTGACGCGAACACCTTCGCGTCACGGACAACTACAAGGAGGACCTAACATGCCACGTTTAATGGGAAACGACATGGAAAAAGTTGACCTGGGCCGAGGATTTAACTTCTCGGGCACACGTCTGGAAAAACTGGGCGCCAGTGAATATACCCTGGTTACCATCGCTGTTGATGTTACCGGTTCGGTAGACGGATTTGAAGGTGAATTACGAGACTGTTTGATTACCGCCGTCAAGGCCTGTAAAAAGTCGCCTCGTGCCAATAATCTTCTGCTCCGAGTCATCACCTTTGCCAGCCAATTTCAAAATGGCGTCAATGAACTTAACGGTTTCAAACCTCTGGCAGACATTGATCCGGACAACGATTATCCGGACTTTCGTCCCGGTGGAATGACCCCACTCAACGATGCCTGCTACAGCGCTATTGGTGCAATGAACGCCTACGGGCAAAAACTGTCGGATGATGATTATGGTGTCAACGCCATCGCTTTCATCATTACCGACGGTGATGAAAATGCTTCGGTGGCCACCATGCAAATGGTTAAGGAGGAACTCAATCGGGCTATCACCGGCGAAACAATGGAATCAATGATTTCCATCTTAATCGGCATCAACGCTCAATATTACCAAGCGAAACTGGAACAGTTTCAACGCGAAGCCGGCATCACTCAATACATTGACGCCGGAGAGGTTACCCGCGGACGACTGGCCAAACTGGCGGAATTTGTCAGCCAGTCTGTCAGCTCTCAGTCTCAAGCGCTGGGAACCGGCGGACCAAGCCAAAACATTTCCGCCACAATCTAAACCAGTCCAATCGGACACAACGGGGGTGCTGATAATACTCGGCACCCCTTTCTTTAATTCTACACAATTATTACTCCACAAGCCTTGCTTGTGGAGAAGGAGGAAAGACAATGCAACTTTTTACTGATGAATATTTTCACATTGGACGCGCCCACTTAGGCAACGGCCAACCATGCCAGGATTATGCTCTGTCCGGGCAAGCAAAAGAAACTGCCTGGGCTATCATTTCTGATGGTTGCTCCAGTGGAGGTAAAACGGATATTGGTGCGCGCCTTATCACTCTCACCACTGCCAAAGCTCTCAAAAATATCGCCAAAACAACAGATGACCAAGATGAATTCTCGGTTGTAGAAGTGGAAGAGGAGAGACAAAAAGCTTTGGCAAAATTGCAGACGGAGCTGGAGATTTCCCCGCGAGATATGTTGGCCACTTGCTTGTATATTTTTGTTACCCCTCAGGGCGCAAAAATGCAAATCGCCGGCGACGGAGTAATGGCCGTAAAATATCACAACGGAGAAATTGTCTTGCGTAATTTTGAGTGGGCAAAAAATATGCCTTATTATCCCATTTACAAAAATGGGCTTTTGGAGCAATTTATTCAAGCCCATGGCAATGACCAAGACAAAAAATGTCTCCGGGAGCAACGATGGTTTGTTGATCAAGCTGGTGATTTTTATCCCTGCTTTGAGAAAAATTATTCCATCCGAACCGGTGTTCAAGGTCTTACAATCACTTTTTCTCCGGAGGAGTTAGAAAAGATCGCTTTTCTGGCTGTTTTTTCCGACGGGGTAACCCAAGTTGAAGGCATAGCCACACCGGAAGTCGTGAAACGACTGTTGGCTTTTAAAAATCAAGCCGGTGTTTTTGCCAAGCGACGAATGATTCGTTTTATCAAAAACACCCAAAAAACAGGACGAGGACCAATTGACGATATTTCCATGGCCGTCATCGGCTTAGAAAAAGAGGAGGCAATCGAATGAAAATCACCAAACGAACAGAGCTCCTTTTGCCCAACCGCCAAAAAATTATCCTCTCTCCTAATGACTTTTTAGCCAGCGGAGGAGAGGCTTCAGTTTATCGGCGAGGGCAAACTATCATTAAACTCTACACAGACACCGACCGTTTACGTCGAGAAAACTTGCCGGACAAAATTCAACTCCTGGCAAAAATGAAACATCCCTTTGTGGTCGCTCCGCAAGGAGTGGTGTCGGACAGAGCCGGCAATCCCCTCGGTTACCAAATGCCTTTTGTTTCCGGAGAACCGTTGGCACGTTTTTTCACCAACGACTTTCGCTCCGGACTGGGCTTTACCGCCGATGATAACCATCTTCTGGTAGAACGAATGCGGGAAGTGGTGCAGTTTGCTCACGGACGACGAGCGCTTCTGATTGATGCCAACGAGCTCAATTGGCTGGTAACAAAAGCCGACATTCATCGCCCAGAGCCACGCATTATCGATGTTGATTCTTGGGCGATTGGAAATTGGAAGGCCCAAGTGATTATGCCTTCCATCCGTGACTGGCAGTCCAAAGCCTTTAATCAAGGAACGGATTGGTTTGCTTGGGGAGTGGTCACTTTTCAAATCTACACCGGCATTCATCCTTACAAAGGAACTTTACCTGGTTACAAGCGTTACGATTTGAAAAAGCGAATGAAGGATCAAGCTTCCGTCTTTAGTAAAGGAGTACGACTTAATCGGGCGGTGCGAGATTTTTCCATCATTCCCGGACCATTGCTTGATTGGTATGTGGACACCTTTGCTCACGGAAAGAGAACCGTACCGCCTTCTCCGCTAATCACCGGACAAGCGGTTACTCAAATGGGACGCACTTTCCGTTTGGTTGCCAAAGCCGGACAAAATCTTATCTTTGATAAAATTTATGCTGGAGAACAAGAGATTGTTCGGGTTTTTCCCATTGGCGTTGCCTTGTTGAAAAACGGACAGTTGGTTGATCTAGCTACGGAACAACAATTTTCCGGACGGTACAATCAAGCAGTGGAAGTGGTGCGTGTTTCCGATGGGTGGTTAATCGCCAATCCACAGGGACAACAATACACTTTTCATTACGCTCGGCTAGCCAACGGGCAAACCCAAGAATTATCTTTATCCCTGGATATTCGTCGGCTGGTTCGTTCCGAAAACAGATTGTTTGTCGTGACGGAACGAGGACTGACGGAATTATTGGTTAAGATAATCGGGCGACAACCATTTTTGGTTACCGGACAAACCTGGGGAGTTCTCATCAACTCCACAAAATGGTTTGATGGTGTGGGTATTCAAAACGCTCTGGGAGCAATTTACCTCATTACTCCTTTTGGCGAAAATGCTTGTGCGCAAGTACGAGTGCCGGAGCTGGATAATCTGCGAGTGGTTAACGCTCGGGGCGGATATCGTTTCGTGACGGTTATCGCTCTTGATGCCAAAGGAAATTACCACAAATTGGAATTTTCTTTTGACAAAGAATACCGCACCTACCGTCTCTGGCGCGGTCAAGCGGACAATCCGGAATTGAATATCGCTATCTTGCCTAAGGGTGTTTGTGTCACCGTGGTGGAAGATGGCAAGCTGGATATTTTTGTGCCGTCCAGCGGTGCCCTTAATTCTATTCAGAATAAGCACATTGTCACCACTATGTTCTTGACCAATTGGGAAAACAAAGTTGTCTATGCCCAAAACAAAAACCTCTGGCAAATCAGGTTGCGGAGTTGATCCAAAAAAGCAGCAACCCCAACACCCCCCCCAAAAAAAACCAAAGCGCCGACTTCCCCTCGTGGAATTGGCGCTTGATTTTTTTTAGATTTACAAGTCAAACAGTATTCTTGTATAATACAAAAATATCAAACTGTTTGGTTTCTTTTTATACTTAAAATTTTTATATTTAAAAGTGGATTTACTAGTTATCCACATGGTTGCTTAGTGTACTATTGACACGATTTAAAACATTTGCTATAATGTAGGTAAGTGTGAAAGATACACTAATGTTCTTTGAAAATCATAAATGATAAATGGTGAATAATAAATCATAAATCTTAAATCCTAAATCCTAAATCCTAAATAATAAAGATGATGGTATAAACGGTGGTTGTAACTAATTCCAAGACAGGAGGAAGATGAAATGAACGTTTTAAGAGATCGTGGTGGTCGAGTGGTTGGTGCGGGATGCTGGGCAGATGGATTTGTACCTCTGCAGGGCAGGGAGATGACTCTGGACGAGGAGGTCCGCCGTAACGGCCTGGAGCCAGTCTACAATCGAATGATGCGACAAGGTAATATGGAAAGGGCGCAGGAACTGCTGGATAGATATCAACAATAAATGTGATATTGAAACAGCCCTGTTCCATATATTTTTTACCTTGAGATAGTGTATAAAATACACTACAAAGTTTGCAAGAATGAGAATTTTCTCATTTTTGCAAACTCAATTATTTTTAAATAACTGCAGGGAAGTGTTGGGTATATAAAAATACACAACACCTCTCTACATGTTCTTTGAAAATACACACGCCAACATAATTATTGAAGGAGATAGGACTATGAAAATTGCAGTTGGGGGTAGTGCGGCCAATCCACCACACTTTAGTCACAAAAAACTTGTTGAGGCTATTGTCGCTACTGGAGAATTTGATCAAGTACAGTGGATTATTTCCGGAAACCGCCCAGATAAACCAGGATTAATTTCCTCTCGCCAACGATGGGAAATGATTAAACATCTATTTGGCAATAACCATCCGGCAAAAATTACCTACGAAGCCGGACCAGCAATTCCAACCATAGAAGTGTTGGATAAAATTGGTAAAAATTATCCGCAAGCGAAAATCGTCTGGTATTGCGGTGGCGATCATTTTGTGCCACGAGAAAAATTTGGTGGCCAATGTGACATACTGGGGTTTTGGCATGAGGGCAAAAGATTATTTCGTGAGCAGGAGTTTCTTATCATTCCCCGTAAGGGGATCGATATAAAATTATTGCAACTACCAAAAAAATATCAAATCCTCAACATCACAATCCCGGAAATTTCTAGTACGGAGATACGTCAACGGATCATTAACAACAAACCGATTAAGCATTTAGTCGGTGATGCGGTTGCTGAATATATTCAGGTTAACAATTTGTATATTTAAAACTCAGTTTTCACAGTAATAGCAATAAAAGGAGAAAAAATATGAAAAAGCTATTTAACACCAATCAACCAATTATTACCAGCTTGTTAGAAACGGACACCTACAAAATTCGGATGCTGTATTTTATCTGGACATTTTTTCCGGAGCTCAAGACTAAATTTGTCTTTACCAACCGCACCACAGCGGTGCGATTGGCGGAAGAAATTGATCTGGGGCAATTGCGGGAAGAGCTGGGGGCCGTGGCTACCTTGCGATTCAGGCCGGAAGAAATCGCCTTCCTGCGAAAGCAAGAAAAATATCCAGAAGAATTTTGGCAGTTTTTAGCCCGGCTGGAATTGTCGGACATTACAGTAGAAAAATGGCGAGACGGCCAACTGGTAATTGAAACAGCAGAAGATTACCAGGTTAAAACCACTCTCTGGGAGCTTATCGTTTTACCCATCGTCAACGAACTCTACGCTCGTCAAATGCTCAAGCAGGCACAAGTCAGCGAAAGAGAAGTTATTAAGGCGGGCGAAGAACGGTTAAGAGCTAAAGCGGAAATGTTGCAAGGAACCGGAGTGAGGGCCTTGCAATTTGCTCTCCGTCGTCGATTGAGTGCCTGGTGGGAAAGACAGATGACAGAAATATCTCTTGACCTGATGCCCGGCGTCTTGGTGGCAGTATCCAATATGCTTCTTGCTCAAAAATTAGGAGTTCCTTATGGTGGTACCAATGCCCATGAATTAACTATGGGTCTCAACGCTCTGCGTTGGCGAGAAGGACCGGAACAAGCTTGGCAAGCTCAGTACGAAGTGTTCAAAAAATGGTTTCAGCTCTTTCCTGAAGAACAGAGAATTATTTTACCAGATACTTTTGGCTCCAAGCAATTTCTGGACAATATTCCGGAAGAATTGATTCGGGAAGCGATGGGCTTTCGGCAGGATTCTGGTGATCCAATCGAATTTGGTTACTGGGTTTTGGAAATGTGGCAAAGATTCGGCATTAACCCTCTAGAGCGGACACTTCTCTTTAGCGACGGTCTGAAGCCAGAGAAAATGCTACGTCTTTACCAAGAATTTAATCAGCTGACTAAAGTCCTTTTCGGTTGGGGTACCAACTTCAGCAATGACACCGGTTTCGTCAAGGCTCTTTCCATCGTTATGAAGCTGGTACGAGCCGGAGGAAACGACGCTGTCAAGCTCAGCGACAATCTCGCCAAAGCTATCGGGCAACCCCGGGCAATTGCTCGCAACAAAAAACTGTTCGGCTACGAAGTTTCCTTTACCGAAGAGTGTGTGTATTAACTACTGACTTTATGTACTCGTCTTTTGTGTTCGTTTTCTCCATAAGCAAGGTTTATGGAGAAAACAAGTCGATTAATTACTGTGACGAGAGAGTATTACTTTCTCGTCCATCCAACTGTAATCAGCATCAAGTGGTGGTGATTATCAAGGGTAGAAAAATAGTTCTTTACAATTAAATGGGAGCAATCCCTAACATAAAGGAGTAAGATAATGAAGGTATTACCAGTTTTAGGAAAGCAAGAAGGAGTTAGAGAATTCTACGAGGGATTATTAACGAATGGAATAGAAGAGGATTATAACAATCCGAAAGTCGCTCTTATTTTAGGTGGCGACGGCACAATGCTGGTCGGCCAACGACAATATTATAAACGAGACATTCCTTTTCTGGGAATTGGTTTCGGTGATATTAATTTTCTGTTGCATCGCCAAATTAAACAACCGGCCCAATTAGCAATGGCTTTAAGAAAAAAGAATTGGAAACGTTTTTTGGCCGGTGGCTTAAGAGCTTACATCGATACCGATATCGGTCGGCAAAATGGTATTGCTTTTAACGATGTATACATTAAGTCTGCCAATCCTACTGGCGTAGTACGCCTGCGGATAAACACCAATGAATACCAAGACAAGGTAGTGCGAGGTGATGGTTTAATTATTGCCTCTCCCCAGGGTTCAACAGCTTACAACCGTACCGCCGGCGGAACCATCTTACCCATAGGTAGTGGTTTGTGGGCGGTTACGGGAATATGCACTAGCGAAAAATTCAACACGGCCGTCAGCCAACAGCAAATCGAAATTGATGTTTTGCGAGGACCGGCGATTGCCGTAACAGACAACAAAATCTTTACGGATGTTCAAAGGATTAAAATTGTACCAAGCCGTTACGCCACAGAAATTCTCTTTGATCCCAAAGAAAATTTCGAGCAACGACGGTACGCCCTATAAACAGGAGAAAAAAACATGTTTATTCAAGAAACAAAAGCAGTTGTTGATTATCTGGAAACCCGGGCCAGAGGTTTTGCCCAAGGTTGTAAAAAGGTTTATGTATCGGTGTCCGGCGGCGTGGACAGTGCTGTGGTTGTTACCATTCTTTGTCGGGCCTTTGGTCCGGAAAATGTGGTAGCACTTTACCGGGATTTACGAAGTAATCCGAAACATCTGGCAGATGTTAAAGATTTGCAAAAAGCACTTGGGTTTAAATTCGCCAATTTAGACCTGAATGCTTATTATGACAACGTTCTTAGGAAACTTCGAGAGCAATTAGTGCCCCAGGATTTTGAATGGTGCGACGAAGGCACCGACGAAGCCAAAGAGAAAGGGTGGGAAAATGGCTACGCTTCTCTTAAATCTCGAGCAGTAGTTCCGATTGCCGGCTTTTTAGCCAAAGTTATTGATCGTGGTCGAGGCCGAATCTTTGGCACCGGTAACGCCGAGGAAGATCTCATTTTCCGTTTCTATGACAAATACGGTGATGGCGCAGTTGATAACAATCTCCTAGTTGGATTGTTCAAGGTAGAAGTTCGTCAACTGGCTCTCTGGTTTGCCAAAGAATACGGAGCGGATGTTTTTCGGAAAATCGCCGAGAAAATTCCTTCTCCGGACCTCAAGGCCAACGGTGATGCTCACAACGATGAAGACGAGCTGAGTGATTGGGCTCGCCAAGCCAGCTTTAACATTCGCCTCTCCTATGGCAATCTGAAAGAAGAAGGGAACATCGCCTGGGTAACTCGCGAAGATTTTGATCGCGGGATTATCACTGGCGAAAGAAAAACTTTCCCGGTAGCCGAACTGGCGCAAATGTTTGACTACAATGAGGAGCAAATCCAGCTGGTTAAATTTGCTCGCCTGGCCGAACGAACCACCAGACACAAAGAAGGAAATGCTCCCGGTGTCACTCGTCAAGAGCTCCGCCAGCAAAACTTGGTTGATTGAAATTTAATCAGCCCATAATCAAATCTCAACGTAGACAAAAAACCGCTCCAGGCAGAAGAATGTCAAGAGCGGTTTTTTTATTCTTTTCAACAAGCATTTTTTTCACGAGCAAAGTTTGCAGAGAAATTTTGCCCATAGAAAAATAAAAAAATTACATTTTCTTCTTAATAATTTTTTTATAAATATCAAAACTTTTTCGTTTGGTACGTTGGTTGGTTTGGCGGTCGATTTCCACTAGCCCAAATTTAAAATTATAACCGCTGTCCCATTCGTAACTATCATTTAGACTATAATAAAAATAGCCTTGCACATCCACCCCTTCAGCCATTGCCTTCTTCACATAAGACACGGAGCGTTCTATAAATTTTTGACGATTAACATCATCAACACAAGGGTTAGTAGGCTTGCCATTTTCTAATATTAAAATTGGTTTTTTAAATTTATTAACTCTTAACAACACCTCATGCAAACCTCGAGGAAATTGCTTCCAAAGAGTCGGCGACTGCCAATTATTTGTGCCGTGAAAACTGAATTTACCACCACTTTTGCCAAAGAAAAAACTATTACTTGTATAATAATTAACCCCAATATAATCGCTGTATTTTTGCAGAGACTTTATTAAGTATACATTTTGAAAAAAATATTTCCAGTATAAAAAACCTTTTTGCACCCAAGTATTATCTCTTCCTGTGTCATGGTTCCACAGATAAGTTGAGCCAACTGCTGTTTTTGGAAATTTTTTCTTCCAGGAAAGATAAGTTTGTTTGTGCATTTTAACAAGATTTCGCAAAACTCGCCCAGCCCGCCAATAATTTTTATTAAAAGGGGGACGAGAGCCAATTAAATAACTTGTGAAAACATAAACTAAAGGTTCATTAAAAATAACCACATAATCAATTAAGTCTCCAAAATTGTCACGCACAAATTTTACAAACTTCAAAAACAGAAAAGGGCCTTTCCTGTGATGCATCCCATATTTTTTCTCAAACCACATCGGCACACTCCAATGCCACAAACCAACTACCGTTGAAATATTTCGTTGTTTTAAATCTTTCAAAATTTCTCGATAATGTTCAACTGCCTTTTTATCAAAAACCCTTTCTTTCGGCTCGACCCGCGACCACTCAATAGTAATCCGCATTGCATTACAACCCAGCTTCTCGACCGCTTTATGATCAAGCTTATAATTCCGCCAATAATTATTAGCCTCACCAATCTCCGGCACCAATCCACGCTCCGCCCATCGAGCCCAATTACTAAAACTATCAGACCCCTCAGTCTGCTGACCAATATTCACCACTCCCCAAAGAAATTTTTTATTATTCATAAAAGATTATCGTAAATATTTTTTTAACTGGGCATTTTTTTCGGAATGCTCAATTTCCAGCATATCTTTAAAACCATCCTTAATATCTAAGGGAACTACATTGGTTAGACGTGTCATCAATGTATAATTCAAAGAAGTATCCGGTAAAAAATTAATAGGTCTTTCCTTCGGCATAGAATTTCCAATCAAATTTTTTGTAGATAATCTCAGTGCCTCCAGCCCTCTTTTTGTAAATTCATAAACACTCATTCTTTCTCCAGAAACATGCACAACCCCTTGATATTCAGACTTAGCAATTTTAGTGATAGCCTGTGAAGTTTGCATATAATTTAAGGGCGATTTATACATATCCGTGAAACGTTTAATGACCCTTCCCTCAGAAACTTCTTGTTTTATTTTTGTAAATCTTTCATCTAATTTTCCATTAACAAAACCATAAATATAATTTGGACGCACAATACAATAATTATCCATATATTTTTTTACTAAATCTTCACAAAGTTTTAAATTTTTTCCATAGAGAGTTACCGGCGTTGGAATATCAGTTTCCTTATATAAACCTTTTTGACCATCAAAAATACCATCGCTGGAAATATATATTATTCTGCTGTCACGAACACTTTTTAAAAAACGAGACATAGACTCCCGCAACAAGTTTGTATTTTCAGTAAATTCTATCATAGCCGTAAAAAATATCACATCAATTTTTTTATCACCAAATACATTTTTTATATCATCGGCAAAAAGGTCGAATTTTTGAGAAGATGGATATTTTTGATGTTTGTGATGAGTCAAAATTATTTCATCATAAAATGATTTAGAATCTTCGTAAAGTTGCTCTCCAAGAAAGCCGGTTCCTATAATTGCTGCATTCATAAAATAACATTATTAATTGTATTTAAATTATAACACTAACTAAAAATAAATAAAATTAATTTGTAGAATTAAAATTAAAAAATAGTACATACATTATTTATAAAACAATAAACGATAAGGTATTTGTAATTTTTTATGTTAACGTTAATTAGCGACTCTTAAAATGGATGCCAAAATACGGGTAGTACTCGTAAAAAGGACAAAAATAGGTAGGTATTATTTGTATAGTGTACTTGACAAATAATACCAATATGTTAAAATAAAGATAATAATAAAAATTTAAAAAGTATTATGGTGTATATTAAAAGACAAATTGAAAAAGAAGTAAAAACGCTAGCCAAAGAATTTCCAATTGTGGCAGTGATGGGACCAAGACAGTCTGGAAAAACAACAATGATTAAAAATGTTTTTTCTAAATACAAGTATGTTTCACTAGAAGATTCTAATATGAGAGAATTGGCTGAGAATGACCCAAAATCATTTCTAGAAAAATTTTCCGGAAAAACAATTATCGATGAGGTTCAGTATGCGCCCAGTCTCTTCCCTTATTTGCAAATTGTTACTGATGAAAAAAATCAAGCTGGACAATATATCATTACTGGTTCACAAAATTATTTACTTCTTAACAAAATTTCCCAGTCACTGGCCGGAAGAGTTGGTATTGCTAGGCTTTTACCTTTTAGTTATCATGAAATTGAGAATAAATTGAACAACAAAAGTGTGTCAAAAATAATGTTCGCTGGTTTTTATCCTCGTATTTTTAAAGAAAATATTAGACCAGCAAGTTTTTATGATAGTTATCTTACCACATATTTAGAAAAAGACGTGGCAACCATTTTTAAAATTAAAAATCTAGAACAATTTAGAGGATTTTTAAAATTACTCGCCAGTCGAAGTGGGCAAATATTAAATATAAGTTCTCTCTCCAATGACTTGGATATTTCCAGGATAACAATAAGGGAATGGTTAAATATACTAGAAAGCTCTTTTATTATATTCAAAAATCCTCCTTTTTTTAAAAACTACAAAAAACAGGTAATTAAATCTAATAAAATTTTTTTCTATGATACAGGCTTAGTTTGTTACCTGTTAGGAATTGCGTCAGCAGAACAACTAGAGGAAAATTATTTAGTAGGTAACATTTTTGAAACCCTGGTGGCATCTGAATTTTTAAAAAATGACTTCAACAGAGGGAAAAGAGAGAATATTTATTATTGGAGAGATAACAAAGGACGAGAAATTGATTTAATAAAACAAGAAGGAAATTATAACAAGGGGTATGAAATTAAAAAAACAAAAACTATTAGGGATAATTTTTTCAAAAACTTATCATTTTGGGAAACATTAGAAAAAAATAATACAAAAAATTTAATATACGATGGAACAGAGGAATATATTATAAAC
>Ga0256831_1000919_pt1 | contig 15555 bp, 3 predicted proteins | sample 132544metaG_FD_189087 | JGI IMG/M metagenome (GOLD analysis project Ga0256831, IMG submission 189087) | Hydrothermal vent microbial communities from Lau Basin, Pacific Ocean - 132-544 | ecosystem: Environmental > Aquatic > Marine > Hydrothermal vents | place: Pacific Ocean: Lau Basin | collected...
TTATAATACTGTCCTTGTAAATATTACTCTGTTTTTGCATCAAGAGTGCTCTCTTGTAATTCCCCTGAAGTTCATTGACATGGGAGAGTAAACGCAGAGCCTCCTCCATCTGCTTTATCGAACCAATCTCACGACCTATCTCTAGTCCTCTATTTAGATAATTCACAGCAATGTCATAATCACCATTCATCATGTAAACCTCACCGAGGTGGTTGTAACTGACTGAGATGTGCCGTTTATCACCTTGATTTTTATTTATTGCCAAGGCCTTCTCCAGGTACTTTAAAGCCATACCGATATGTCCTTTGGCAATATATGCATCACCAATACTGTTGTAGCAGATTGATTCACCAATAGGAGATTTCTGACAGTTCACATTTTGATCTAGGGAGATAAAAAAGTAGTGAAGGGCTGAATCAGGTTCATTCAACCCTAAAAAAGCTTCTCCTATATTGTTGTTATTGATTGCCTGCCCCAGATAGTTACTATCCACAATAGAGATCTCTATCGAGCGTCTGAAATACTCAATTGCAGCATGATATCTTTTAAGGTTGAGATTAATGTTGCCGATACTATTTAGAGACACCTCAATATTAAATGAATCTTTTAACGATTCTGCCAGCTTCATGGCTTCAATATGGTAATCTAAAGCAACCTGATTCTGATCAATCCTCCGGTACACAACCCCAATTTGGTTGTAGTACTCTGCCAGCAAATCGTTGCGGCGGTACTTCTTTGCAATCTCCAGAGCCTTGTTGAAATAGTCGATAGACTCCTTGTACGATGATTTGTTGCGAAAGCGTTTAGCAATGATGTAATAAATATTTGCCAACTGAATATCGTCACCGTTTTTAATGGCAATCTGCTCGGCCTCTATCAGGAAACTGTCAAATGAGGGACTCATTATTTCATCTTTAAAGTAACTGTCATTCGATTTTTGAATAAGATTACTTACAATTATTGAGTCTGTATTTTCACCCTTTGCAACATTAAGTATTGGCTGCTCTTTCCCAATTTCAGAACATCCATCATACAAAATCAACAAAAATATCACTATAAAAATACGAATCATATTACTAATAAATAATTAAGCCCAAGATAATCAAATAAGAATCTAAGCTAAAGATTATCTCAATTAAAAATATAAACATGATATCAACAGGTGAATTATAAAAAACTTCTGCAATAATTCGAAACTCTAAAGAGATAGATTTATATTTGCATAGATTAAATTTATGTGTTGAAAATAGGCAATCTACAATTTGAAAAAACGCCACTTCTGCTGGCTCCAATGGAGGATGTAACCGACGTTGCATTCAGATTGTTGTGCAAAAGTTATGGTGCCGACTTGATGTATACCGAGTTTGTTTCGTCGGATGCCTTGGTACGAAATATTGAGAAGTCGAAGCGTAAACTTATTGTTTTGGATGAGGAGCGTCCGGTGGGAATTCAGATTTACGGCAAACATCCCGATGCGATGGCTGATGCTGCCCGGATAGCGGAGGAGAGCAATCCTGAGATTATTGACCTTAATTTCGGATGCCCGGTTAAGAAGATTGCTAAAAAGGGTGCAGGCGCAGGTCTTTTACTCGACATACCAAAAATGATTGAGATTACCGAAGCCGTAGTTAAAGCTGTAAAAACACCGGTAACAGCAAAAACCAGATTGGGGTGGGACGATAATTCAAAAATTATTGTTGATGTTGCCGAGAGACTTCAGGATGCAGGGGTTGCAGCTCTCACTATCCACGGACGAACCCGTGCCCAGATGTATCAGGGTGAAGCTGACTGGACACTGATAGGTGAGGTTAAAAACAACTCACGGATGTACATCCCAATAATTGGTAACGGCGATATCTCATCTCCCGAAAAAGCTAAAAAGTACCTTGATCGCTATGGTGTTGATGCCCTGATGATAGGTCGTCCTTCCATAGGTCGCCCCTGGATTTTCAGGGAGATAAAGCACTATCTTGAATCAGGAGAGTTGCTTCCCATCCCTACGCTTGAGGAGCATGTGAATATGATTCGTAACCAGCTGGTACAAACAGTTGACTGGATTGGTGATGAACGGCGGGGTATTCTTCATATGCGGCGTCACATGGCAGTCTCATTTAAGGGTCTACCAAATTTCAGACCGCTGAAGATAAAGATGCTTAGGTCGGAGAGTGTTGAGGATCTTCATAAGATATTTGATACTATTATTGAGACGTATGGTGATATCTGAAACACCACTCTAAATTTTGTTCAACCCCGAATGGGGCGAAAGATGTTAACTCGCTTTATTCATAAATTCATAATTATTAACTAAATATATATTTATTAACATTTTTTTATTATTATTGTCGTCACAATGAGAATTCTGTATAAACCTAGTTCAAGAAATAGTCGTTGCAGTCTGTTTCTTGGGGGGGTAAATTTATATAAATTAAACATATTGATATATGAGAAGTAAATTACTTTTTTTGGTAGGCTTATTGTTTTTTTCGGCATTTTCTAATGCCCAAATAAATAATAACGCATTCACAATTTCCTTAAATCCTGCCGATTTAGGAACTTGCGGTGGAGCAAACAACACAATTGAGCAAGCCTCTATTACAGGGAAAAAAGCAACAATGAACACATTGCTGTTTACATACAGCTTGCCAGAAGGCGTTGAGTATGTTCCAGGCTCTGTAGTTATTAATAGCCAAACAGGAAGTGGCGATTTTACTGTTGTCGAAGACAACGTAACAAATCTAAATGAGCCTGTTTTTAAAATTGAACGGCCTTCAAATGCAAATTGGGCAATTAACGACAATGTAACATTTTCTATTACAAGGGTTGGTTTGTGCGAATCGGTAGTATTTCTAAATTCAGGAGGTTTATTCAAAGATAAACATTGTATAGATTATCTCGATAACGGAAACAGTCGTCATGAATGTGATAACGACAATGCCGTTTCAAGTTACAGTTTATTAGCAGCATCATTAAGTTTGCAATCGATTTCTACACCAACAGCAAATGTGGGAGAAAATGTAACAAGAAATGTAACGCTAACTCAAGGAGGAAACGGTTCTATTACATTTTTTAACTATTATGTGGTAGTTGGTTCTTCTGTTGATAATGTGTACCAATTATCTTATAAAGGAACAAATTTAGATCCAATTTCAACAAATGCAGATACTCTTTTTTATGAGTTCGATTTAACCCAAGCTCCTTTTGCAGGAAAAATAGGAGGAGACAATAATTTTGATAATGGTGAAAATATAGTTTTTACTGAAAATTTCACTGTAGAAGATTGTAATGAAACAAATATAAAACATCATGCATATTGGGGTTGTTCTTTTGGCGATAATTGTCAAGAATCAGCACCACAAACAGGAGGTGTAAATTTGGGAGCAAATGTTCCTAATATAAAAGTAACAAGAACAGATGGCTCTGCTTATGTTGATGTTTGTAATGGAATTAGATATAAAATTAAAGTAGAGAACACAAGCACTACAGCAGGTTCTGCTGCGATGGATGTATTAATTAATGTTGGTTTGGGGAGTAATAACTCATCACTAACAACATATTCATCAAATCCATTTTGGGCATTCGACTATAAAAACACACGTGCTGTAAGTAATTTTCAGTTTGTTGGCGGTGCTAATGTTACTCCTGACAATTATGCATCAACAACTTATCCAACTAGAGGTTCTGGTTACTCATTTGCATTTCCACCAAACTTTTTAACCTCTGACCCCGATGGTGCAGGTGTTGGTCTCGAAGATTTAGACGGTGATGGTTTTTACGACGATTTAGCACCAGGCGCATCAACCGAATTAGAATTCGATTTTACTGTAAATCCTGTAACGGGTTGCGGAACAGGCAGGAAGTATTATTTGGAATGGGAGCATCTTTATTTTGATGCATTAGCAAAAGACCAATGTGGAAATCCAAGATTAACAGGTAGATTAAATATAAATTATTTTAATCTCGGAAGAGATTATTCTGGACATCCTACTGAATTTACTACACCTTCCGATATAGATACAGATTCTGATTTTAATGTGCAGATTAAACCATCTGTATACACAGGAGGAGCTGGTCGTTTACAATGTCAAGGTCATGATCTATTTTCAAACGATGCAAACTCAGTATGGACTGTTTCGCTAACAGTTCCTGATGGAATTTCATTACAAGGGACACCAGCAGGCTTTTCTCAAACAGGAAATACTATTACATATACAACCACAAATATGCATTCTGGATATTTCGAGGAATGGGTAGATTTCCCTTTACATTTAGACTGTGGAACATATACTGCTGGAGGGGGCGGTGGAACCTTTACCATAGATTATAAAACCCATATTTCTTGCGATTGTTTCGATTTAGATATGCATTGTGGAACTTTCCCTCCATTTCATGCACATTGTACATCTGGCTGTAGTGGACCAACAATTTTAGATTTAGATGCTCATAGAACTTCTGCTGGTTGGACAGACAATACAATGACTGCAAAAGTTGATTTAAGTACAATCGATGAGAATGAATTGAATAGATACCTTGCAGGAGATACAATGCAAATATCTACTTATGCAACTATTCACTCTTATAGTGCAGATAATTTATACTTGGATATAACCTATACTACCTCTGCTGGTGGTGGCGATGCCGATGTTATCTCTTTTATAGGTGGAGATATTAAAATTTATAATCAATCTTCTGGAACATATACAAGTGTTACGGCTTTAACAAGTAATCCATCAAGGGTTTCTTCGGGTTATCAACACACTGTTACATTTGATTTAACTGCATACAGATCATTAATTTCTAACGAAAATTACGATTCAGGCGATACTATTTTTATAAACGCAAATTATGTGTTTTCAAAAACATTTAATACACAAACTTATTTCGAATTAGCCAATTTTAGAGGCGATTTCTATCACGATAATGTAGGCACAAAAGTGCATTGCGATACTTATGGCGATGCTGTATTTTATGGTCGTGTTGGTTATAGTGGATCAAACGGAACATATACAACTCAAGAGTGTACCCCACGGTATTTATATAATTATTTAACACGTAGAGCTAATTTTGGCGACTTGCACCCAAGCGAATACAGACCTTCAGCACATTGGGACTCAACCGTAGTTGTTCTTCCACAAGGTGCAAGATTTACAGGAGTTGCACGATGGAATATACCGGGGAATCCTTCAATTGCAAATGGAATGATTACATATACTAAAACAGGAAATACACTTGTTTTTTACCCTGATAGAAATGCCGGCTATTATGATCCTGATCAAGGGGCTTTGGCTTGGTATAGATTATATGTTCAAGTAAAAGGAACCTGTGAAAGTAACGATGGTAACAATCCATTTACTTCAACACATTACTTTAAAGATTTTGCATATTCTACACCAAACGATACTACTTTTACAAACAATCCTAATTTTAATTATACACCTCCATCATTCTTAGTTCAATCTCCAAGCCCTACTGTAAATGGAGATGCAAATGTGGCAGATTTTGATATTAGGTTAGACAATACAGCAACAACTACAGTAGATTATAACTGGTTAATGTTTGAGCCAAACTCAAACATTACAATTACGGGAGCTTATGATATTACCGGTGGTCCAGAAGTTCCTATTACAATGCATCAATCAGGTGGTTATACTTGGGCGGAATGTGGCGCAATAGCAAATGGTTCACATAGTATTATCAGATTTAAGGGTGAATTTACAAATTGTTCAAATCAAGCAGTAACATTTAAACATGGTTGGGATTGCGATGCGTACCCTGCCAATTTTGCAGAACTAACGGCTACCTGTTATAAAAATTCTGTTGATATTAATTTAGAGCCTAAAACAGCTCAAATACAAATGAATATCACAGCCCAACCTGGGGCTACAGTAAATTTGTGTGACGATTTTAATATCGAATTAGATGTTCTTAGTGTTCAAGTTGCTGACGCAACTACCCCTTATGTAACATTTACAGCACCTTCTGGCTTGTCAGGTTTAACTATTGGTGGTGCCGATGGTAAGATAGATGTAGAATATCCAAAAAATTCAGGCGATATTCAAGCAGTATCATATACAACATCGGGTAATACGGTTACAATCAATATAATTGAGCATACTGTAATTGCTGGCTTAAACGGAATTATGGGTACTGCAAATGCATCAACTGTTGACGAAAGAGTTGTACATATTTATGTTGATATGCAAGCAACTTGCGATTATATATCTAACACTCCAATAACCTTTAAAGCTTTTGCAACAAGCCCTTGTGGCGATCCTGCTGCGGGCAATGGAATAAGAGCTATTTCAAATAACATAACAATAACAGGAGCAACACCTCCATACGATGTATTTAGTACGGTTACATTACCTGATAATGGTAGTGGACAGTTCGGAATGAATGGTTGTGGAACTGTAGGGACAGTAAATATTGCTTCAACAATACTTAACGGAACAACAGGTTCAGCCGATTCTGCAAAGGTAACTTTACCTGCGGAATTAGAATATGTGTCGGCTTCATTTGTAAATAATGGAGCAGATGTAGCTGTTTTCGATAGAATAGAAGTTAACAGTGGAATAACAGATATTTATATTAAATATCCTTCGGGAGTTCCTAATGGTGGTGTAGTAGATTATAGTTTCAATGTACAAACAACAAATTCTACTTGTAACGAATCATCTCAAGTTGATATTGTAAACTATGTTAATACTTCCGGAATAACATGTGGAGGTACAGATTGTGGAAACACACAAGTTTCAACTGGTTTCTCATACGAAAATATGCCTATAAAGAAACCAGCCTTAGTTAGTGCAGGTCTTAATTCAGGTTTTGTAGTAGATGATACAGATTATTCATTAACAGTAACGATTGCCAATAATAGTAACGATGCAGTAGCAGGTTATGAATATAATGTTTATTGTTCTGATGCTTCAGGGCAAATTACAGGAGCATCTATTGGCTCTGGCAATTTTTCACAAGCTATTCCAGAAAACGACACGATTACAGAAGTATTAAATTTTAATGCTATAAATTGTGGTATTGATAGTGTAATTGTAGCAATTGTGCCATCAGGAACAAACTGTATGTGCGAAGAATTTAGTTTTATAGTTCCTTTTACAAGAATATATACTCCTGTTGCTAATACCGATAATGCAAATACAACAGAAGACACAAATCTTGTAATTGATGTTCAAGCTAATGACTCCGATGCTAATGGCGACCCATTAATTACATCTATAGTTTCTGGGCCAACAAGCGGAGGAACTGCCGTCGTATTAAATGGAGACAGTATTTCTTATACACCACTTCCAAACTGGTGTGGAGTAGATACTATCATTTATCAAGTATGCGATGCTACACCTCTTTGCGATGAAGCAATGGTAATTATTGATGTAGCTTGCGTAAGCGATGGCGGTCCAAATACAACAGAAGATTTTGTTATTGCTACAGAAGACGATACAAATATTTCTATAGACGTTCTTTCAAACGATAACGACCCTGATGGAGGAGATTTAGCATTATCTTCAATTGTCAGTCAACCTTCTAATGGACTAGCGGTAATTGTAGGAGATGAAATATCTTATACTCCATATGCTGATTGGTGTGGACAAGACACAATTATATATGAGGCTTGTGATGATGAACCTCTTTGCATTAACGACACAGTATTTATTACTGTAAATTGTGTAAATGATAGACCAACACAAGGGAACGAAAATATGGATGTAGATGAAGATGCCTCTTTGACAACTTCAATAGATTTAACACTTAATAATACCGACCCTGAAGGAACAACTACTACCGTAACAACTATTGTTAGTTCAACAGGTGGTGGAATAACTACAATTAACGGCAACTCGATTGATTATACACCAGCAGTAAACTTTAATGGTGTAGATACAGTAATTTATACAGTTTGCGATGCCGGGGTTGGTTCTCCCGCTACACAATGTGTAACAGACACCTTATTTATTACTGTTAATGCAGTAAACGACTCTCCAGTTGTAGATAACGAAAATATTGGAACTGTAGAAGATACTCCTGTTTCGGGAGATTTAACAGATTTAGGCGATAGTGATTTAGAAACAAGTTTAACTGCTAATACTACTCCAATAAGTGGTCCTTCAAACGGAAGTATTATTATTAATCCTGATGGAACATATACGTATACTCCATCTTCAGGTTTTACAGGTGATGACCAAGTTGTAGTAGAAATTTGCGATAATGGACTTCCATTACCAGCAATATGTGTTTACGATACAATATTTATTGTAGTTACAAGTAACCAATCGCCAACCGATAATGCTGGAAACGGTAATGAGTCTATGACAGTGTCAGAAGACGACCCCGCAACAGACTCTCCAAATGTTTTAGCGAACAACTCTGACCCAGAAGGCGATGATATGGACGTTGTCATAATAAATCCAGGTAACGGAACAGCGGTTTACGACAATGTAAACGATGTTATTGCTTACACTCCAAATCCAGATTTTTGTGGACAAGATACTGTTCTTTATGATGTTTGCGATGCATATACTTGTAATCACGATACACTATTTGTTACTGTAACTTGTGTTAACGACAATCCAACAGGAGGCAATGAGTATGTGGACGTTGATATGAACAATCCGGAAAACAACATAGACTTATCAGCAAATAATACAGATCCAGATTTGGATAGTTTAGTAGTTACAGTTCCAGGAACAACATCTGAAGGCGGAACTATTACTCAAAATCCTGATGGAACAATTAATTATACACCTCCAACAGGATATACTGGTTACGATACACTTATTTATACAGTATGTGATACAGTTCAACCACCACTTTGCGTAACTGATACAGCAGTATTCTTTATCACAACAGATACAGATGGTGATGGCATTGCCGATTATATTGACATTGACGATGATAATGATGGTATTTTAGATATTATTGAAGGAAATATTGATACCGATGGAGATGGAATACCTAATTCATTAGATTTAGATTCAGATGGCGATGGTTTAACCGATGCCGAAGAGTCGTCTTGGGGTAACCTTTATTCTGATGATGATAATGATGGTATAGCAGGAACGGGTCCTTTTGCAGATTCAGATGGCGATGGTTGGTCAAATTGGTCAGAAAATGAAAATCCAATTATTCCTGATACTGATGGTGATGGAATACCAAACTATTTAGATTTAGATTCTGATGGTGACGGTATTACTGATAACGTAGAAGGTATAGATGCTGCAAATCCAACAACACCAACAGGAAATGATGCAGATGGCGATGGAATTGATGATGCTTATGATATAGACGCAGGAGCAATAGTAGTTGGATTAGAAGACTATGATTCTGATTCATATCCAAATTATTTAGATATTGATTCTGATAACGATGGTATTATTGATAATATCGAATTCCAATCAACCACAGGTTATGTTGCACCAGATGCCGATACCGATGGTAATGGATTAGCAGATAATTACGAAACAGGAGCAGGAACAGGCGTTCCTTCAATTACTCCTAATAATGCCGATGGAACAGATAATCCAGATTATATCGACTTAGATTCTGATAACGATTCAAGAATAGATAATTTTGAAGTATTCCAACCAGAAACACCAACAGGAAACGATTCTGACAGTGATGGTTTAGACGATAGATATGATATTGATGGAACAGATACAGTTAATAATGGTGGAGCTACAAACGGTGACGAAAACGTATTAACATATCCAAATATTCAGAATCCATATACAATAGAGGTTGACTTTAGAGACCCTGTTAACTACTTGGTGCCTATTGATACCGATGGAGATGGAATTACAGATGATATTGATATTGACGATGATAATGATGGTATATTAGATGTTCACGAAGCATTAGGATTTATTCCTTCTGAAACTCTCGGTGCACCTTGTGGACACCCTGCATCTAACTTCGATGCTCATACATATATTGCAGGAACTGGTATAGATCCAATTTCTGTTGGAGCTCAATATAGATTTACCAACGTAATGACTGTAAATAGCAATGACTTAGATGCTATTGTTGAAATTACAGATATTCAAGGTGGAGCTGTTCTTTTAGATATTGATAAAGGGAGTTCTCCTGAATGGCAACCAGAGTTCACAGTTCCATTACCACAAAGTAATACTGCCGAAATGAAGTTTAAAGTTACCATCGTAAGTGCAGGAACTACCACTCCATATTTATTAGACAGATTTGGTGGCGTAATTTACGATATCGATGGCGCAAATGCAGTAGAATCAGTAATTTTAGACAGACCAGGATTATATGCAGTTGATAATAACACATTACTTACTGTAACTCCAAATCCTGCAACAGGAACAATTGCATTCTTAGGTCCTGACGACACATACTCAGGTGTAGATTTATCTCCAAGATTGGCATTGTATTTTAATTACTACAATATACCTCAATTCGATATTCGCTTTTCGGCAACGTTATTGTCTGACCAAGCCAATACGAACTTAGGTTCAGTTAGTTTCGATGTATGTAAAATAAATGGATTATTCGACCCTTCAAATACAACATCTGCTAATCCAACACAAACAAATGGAAGTTTTGAGCCTTCTGGTCCAGCAACAGGTTATACATATGTTGTAAACGATGGTCCTGATACCGATGGCGATGGTATATCAGACGATAAAGATTTAGATTCTGATAACGATGGAATTACAGATGTAATTGAAGCAGGCGGAAACGATACTGATGGCGACGGACATCCAGGGACAGCTTACGATCCAATAGATGTTGATGCTGACGGTTTACCAAATGTTCAAAATGGAACACCAATTGATATGGTGGATAATGACGGCGATGGTATCCCTGATCATTTAGACTTAGATTCTGATAATGATGGAATAGCTGACTTAATTGAAGCAGGCGGAACTGACGATAATGGAAACGGAATGCTCGAAGGAGATGATGTTGACCAAGATGGATTTATTGATTCAGTTGACCCATTAAACGATGATACATTTACAGCTTCGGGTGAAACAGCACTTCCTATTAACGATTCAGATGGCGATGGTAATAAAGATTATCTAGACTTAGATTCTGATAACGATGGTATTGCCGATGTAATCGAAGCAGGAGGAACAGACCCAGACGGCGATGGCATAATTGGAACTGGGGGCATTACAGATAATAATGCTAACGGTTGGTCAAAATTGGCAGACTTTAACGAAGCAGGAATCGCATTACCTTATACAGATAATGACGGTGACGGCCTATATAACTGGGTTGACATTGATTCTGACAACGATGGAATAATGGATATTGTTGAAGCTGGTGGAACAGATACTGACAATGATGGCCAAGTAGATTATGTAACACCAGGCGACCCAACTACATTAGCCGATACCGATGGCGATGGATTTGGAGATGTAGTCGACACTGACGATTCAGGAACGAATCTAATAATTGAAGATATAGATACCGATTCTTATCCAAGCTTTTTAGATATAGATTCCGATAACGATGGTATTATAGATAATATCGAAGGACAAACAACCGCTGATTATATTGCTCCAATAGGAACAGATACTGATGGTGATGGTCTTGATGATGCTTATGATACTGATAATGGCGGAACAGCTATTATTCCAATAAATACTGACGGAACAGATGAACCAGATTATTTAGACTTAGATTCTGATAATGATAGTTATGATGACGCTACCGAAGGTTGGGATACCAACAATGATGGTGTTGCAGATACAACTCCTATCGGAAACGATTCTGATAACGATGGTTTAGATGATGCTTATGACGTTGATGGAACATCAACAGATAATAGCGGAGGAGCAACAAATAATGGCACAGTTCCAACAGACTTCCCAGACTTAGATAATGCTGGTGGTGATATGGACTGGAGAGAAACATTAGATACTGACGGTGATGGTATTTCGGACGATGTAGATTTAGATTCAGATAACGATGGTATTTTAGATACAGTTGAAGGAACAGGAGATACAGACGGCGATGGTATTCCGGATTATCTTGACTTAGATTCAGACAATGATGGTATCCCAGATATCGCTGAAGCAGGCGGAACAGATACTGACGGAGACGGACAAGTAGATAACTTTACTGATGCTAATAACGATGGAATGGACGATATTTTAGCTGCTAATCCTCTACTAAACGAAGATGCAGATGGAGACGGAATTCCAAACAGATTAGATTTAGATTCCGATAACGATGGAACTCCAGATGTGGCAGAAAACGGAGGAACAGATACAAACGGTGATGGAATCCTTGACGGATATGTAGATGTTGACGGCGATGGTTTCAACGATTTAGTTGATACTGACGATAACACACAAGTAGGAACAGGAGACGGAGGAACAGCATTAATTGTTCCTGATACCGATGGCGATACAAATCCTGATTATCTTGACTTAGATTCAGATAACGATGGTATTCCTGATGTAACAGAAAACGGAGGAACAGATGCAGACGGAGACGGAATCCTTGACGGATTTGTGGATGCCGACGGCGATGGTTTTAACGACTTAGTAGACACTGACAATGGAGGAACTTCAGGAACACCATTGCCAAATGGCGATTTCGATAAAGACGGTATTCCAAATGCACAAGACATAGATTCCGATAATGATGGAATAACAGATGTTGTAGAAGCAGGTGGAACAGATGCAGATGGCGACGGAACGTTAGACGACTTTGCTGACGTTGATGGCGATGGATTCTCAGATGTAGTAGATACTGATGATAACACAACCGCTGGAACAGCAGACGGAGGAACAGGTTTAAATATTACAAATACAGACGGAACAGCAGGCCCGAATTATTTAGATATAGATGCCGATGATGATGGTATTGCAGATAATATCGAAGGTCAATCAACAACAGGATATGTTGCCCCAACAGGAACAGATACCGATGGAGATGGCTTAGATGATGCTTACGATACAGATAATGGAGGAACAGCTATCATCCCTGAAAATACAGATGGAACAGATGAACCTGATTATTTAGATTTAGATTCTGACAACGATGGTATTTCTGATAACATCGAAGGATGGGACACTAATAAAGATGGTGTAGCCGACATTGTTCCTACAGGAACCGATACCGATGGCGATGGTTTAGATGATGCATTTGATACAGTTGTTTTAGATGGTACAACATCTGGAACCAATGCAGCAAATGGAACAATATATCCATTAACTGACGGTGTTTTAGCAAATGTAGATAATGATTCATCAGATTTAGATTATCGTTCGTTAGACAATCAGAATCCAGTTATTGAAGAAGATATAATTTCGGATACAACGACTATGAATACGCCGATAACTATCTGCATTAAAGCTACAGATGCTGATAATGATACACTTGGAATTTGTGATATAAACCCAATGCCAGAAAATGGTATTGTAACAAATTATACCGATAGTACATTATGTTTCACATATACACCAGATGCAAATTATGTAGGTGGTGATACATTATCTGCTGTTGTTTGCGATGGAAACGGAGGTTCAGATACTGTTGTCGTTGTAATTGACGTTATACCTATCCCAAATGAGGATCCTGTAGTTGCAGAAGATACAATAAACAAAACAACACCTATTGATACACCTGTTGAGGTTTGTATTACTGCAACCGATGCAGATGGTGATACGCCTGGGATTTGTGACATAAACCCAATGCCGAAAAATGGTATTGTGACAAATTATACCGATAGTACATTATGTTTCACATATACACCAGATGCAAATTATGTAGGTAGTGATATAATGTCAGTTATAGTTTGTGATGGAAATGGTGGTTCAGATACTGTTGAGGTTGTAATTGACGTTACACCTGAGGATGAGATTTATATTCCTGGTGGTTTTTCTCCTAATGGAGATAATGTAAACGATGTATTTGTAATTAGAGGAACATCTTCTAGCGAAAATACTAAACTAACTATCTATAATAGATGGGGCAATAAAGTTTACGAAGCATCTCCTTATAATAATGACTGGGATGGTAATAATATGTTTGGAATTTCCATAGGAAATGAACTGCCAGTAGGTACTTATTTCTACATATTCGAAATAGATGGAGAGTTTAAGAAGAAGGGGTATATTTATTTAAACAGATAAGAAAAGATTAATTCAAGGAGGAGTATTTATTGCTCCTCCTAAATTATAAAAATAAGAATAATGAAGAAGATAATTTTAACATTAGCAATAGTGGTCTCAACGGTAGCGGTTTTCGCACAGCAGGACGCTATGTATACACACTATATGTTTAACACCTTGTCTGTAAATCCTGCGTATGCAGGAACACGAGATGCTTTAACAATAACAGGTTTGCATAGGTCGCAATGGATCGGTTTTAATGGTGCGCCACAAACACAAACCTTAACATTGCATACTCCAATTTCTAACAAAAACTTAGGTGTAGGTTTATCCATAATTAACGACAAAATTGGGCCAACCAAAATGACAGCTGTATATGCTGATTTTGCCTATAAAATAAAAGTATCTGAAGAAGGTAAACTATCTTTAGGCTTAAGCGGAGGTCTTAATGTTAGAGAAAATTATTTAATTGACATCCCTCTTGATAATGACAATGATAATTCTTTTGCAAATAATGAAGAGAGTAAATTATTGCCAAATTTTGGTTTTGGTGCTTATTATTATACTGACAAATTCTATGTAGGAATTTCAACCCCTAAATTATTAAAAAACAACTTTAATACTAATGAGGTTGAAGGTGGTATAAATCTAGCATCGGAAACTAGACACTATTTCTTTATTGCAGGAACAATTTTTGATATAAATAATAACTTTAAATTAAAGCCAACGATGTTAGTTAAATATACATATGCTGCTCCTATTGAAGGCGATATTACAGCAACACTCTTATATAAAGATAGAATTTGGGGTGGATTAATGTACAGAACTGGTGATGCTGTTGGTCTATTAATTGGAATGTATGTAACATCACAACTAACTGTTGGATATTCTTTTGACTGGTCGTTTGGCAACAGAGCTGTTAAGCATAATGCAGGAAGTCACGAAATAATGTTAATGTACGACTTAGTATTTAAAAATAGGGCGAAAATTAGATCACCAAGATATTTCTAAAACGAAAAACAATGAACACAATAAAATTAATAACATATACATTTATTTTACTCTTTACTTTTAATGCGACAGCACAAAAAGCAAAAGAGAAAAAAGGGAAAAAGCTTTATTATTCATATTCTTACGAAAAAGCTATTGATAAACTAGAAGGTATATCTGATAAGTCAACATATATAAATAGACTATTAGCTGATAGTTACCTGAAAATTGGTGATTTAGATAAATCAGAAGAGTATTACGCCTCTGTGGTTAATGCAACCGATAAATTACCTGAAGATGTTTATAATTATGCCTCGGTTTTACGTATGAATAAAAAATATACAGAAAGCGATGAGTGGATGAAAAAATACCATAAGCTAAAAGCTTCTGATACAAGGGGGAGTGAATATAATAATAGGCAAGCGTATTACAAAACTCTTGAAAAAGATAATGGACAGTTTAATAT
>Ga0256831_1000920_pt1 | contig 15537 bp, 13 predicted proteins | sample 132544metaG_FD_189087 | JGI IMG/M metagenome (GOLD analysis project Ga0256831, IMG submission 189087) | Hydrothermal vent microbial communities from Lau Basin, Pacific Ocean - 132-544 | ecosystem: Environmental > Aquatic > Marine > Hydrothermal vents | place: Pacific Ocean: Lau Basin | collected...
CCCTCCAGGCCCTCCGCCCGGGAGGGAGGATCTCCCTCATCGGGGTCCTCTCTGGCACCCGCTCGCAAGTCGATGTCATTCCTATCCTTATGAACCAGGTGCGCGTCCAGGGGGTCTTCGTGGGCTCCCGGGAGAACTTCCTGGCCATGAACCGGGCCGTCTCTCTCCACCGTCTGCGGCCGGTAGTGGACCGGGTCTTTCCCTTCCGGGAGGCCCGGGAGGCCCTGGCCTACATGGAATCGGGCCGCCACTTCGGAAAGGTCTGCCTGGAGTTCCCAGGCTGAAGGCCATGGAAAAGGGAAGTGGTGCCCCTGCCCGCCCAAGGCCCTAAACTAGGGCCCTTCTCCAGGGAGTCCTCCCGTTTCCCGGAACCCATCAGGAAAGAACCATGAAGGACAAACTCAAGATCCTGGAAGAGCTGAGGCAGAAGGCCCTGGAAGGGGGCGGCAAGGAAAGGATCGAGAAGATCCACGCCTCGGGGAGGCTCACCGCCCGGGAGCGGGTGGACCTCCTCCTGGACCCCGGGACCTTCCAGGAGCTGGGCGTCTTCGTCACCCACCAGACCACCGACTTCGGGATGGGGGACAAGAAGATCGTCGGCGACGGCGTGGTCTGCGGCTTCGGCATGGTGGACGGAAGGTCCGTGGCCGTCTTCGCCCAGGACTTCACCGTCTTCGGCGGCACCATGAGCGAGGCCAACGCACGAAAGATCTGCAACCTCATGGACCTGGCCGTGGAGAACGGCGTACCCGTCATCGGCCTCAACGACTCCGGCGGCGCCCGGATCCAGGAGGGCGTAAAGAGCCTGGGCGGCTACGCCGAGATCTTCCTGCGCAACACCCTGGCCTCGGGAGTGGTCCCCCAGATCTCCGCCGTCATGGGGCCTTGCGCGGGCGGGGCCGTCTACTCACCGGCCATCACGGACTTCGTCCTCATGGTGGACGGAACGAGCCACATGTTCGTCACCGGCCCGGACGTGATCAAATCCGTCACGGGGGAAGAGGTCACCTTCGAGGAGCTGGGCGGGGCCATGACCCACGCCACCAAGAGCGGCGTGGCCCACATCGTCGCCGAAAACGACGCCGACTGTATTCTCCGCGTCAAGGAGCTTCTCTCCTATATCCCTTCCAACAATATCGAAGATCCGCCCGTCCGTGAATGCTCGGACCCGGCGGACAGGATGGACCCGGAGCTGGACTCCATCGTTCCCGAGGAGCCCAACAAGCCCTACGACATCAAGGACGTGATCCACCGCGTGGTGGACGAGGGAGAGTTCCTGGAGATCCACGCCGACTACGCCCAGAACATCGTCGTCGGCTTCGCCCGCCTGGGGGGCCGCCCCGTCGGTGTGGTGGCCAACCAGCCCGCCGTCCTGGCGGGAGTGCTGGACATCGAGTCCTCCAAAAAAGGAGCCCGGTTCATCCGGTTCTGCGACGCCTTCAACATCCCCCTTTTGACCTTCGAGGACGTCCCGGGCTTCCTTCCCGGCACCGACCAGGAGTGGCGGGGGATCATCGACAACGGCGCCAAGCTCCTCTACGCCTACTGCGAGGCCACGGTCCCTAAGCTCACGGTCATCACCCGGAAGGCCTACGGAGGGGCCTACGACGTGATGAGCTCCAAGCACATCCGGGGCGATTACAACATCGCCTGGCCCACGGCCGAGCTGGCCGTCATGGGGGCTTCGGGAGCGGTGAACATCATCTTTCGGAGAGAAATCAAGGCCGCCAAGGACCCGGAAAAACGCCGGAAGGAGCTGGTGGACGAATACAACGAAAAATTCGCCAACCCCTACGTGGCGGCCGAGCTTGGATACATCGACGACGTGATCTATCCCAGGGAGACCAGGGCCAAGCTCATCCAGGCCCTCCGCTTCCTCAAGAACAAGCGCCAGGAAATCCCCCGGAAGAAACACGGGAATATCCCTCTTTGAAATATCCGCTTTCGAACAAAACCAGGAAACGATTCCTCCCGAACAGAGAAGAGGCATGTTCAAAAAAGTATTGGTGGCCAACCGGGGCGAGATCGCCGTCCGGGTGATCCGCACCCTCCACGAGATGGGCATTCCCTCGGTGGCGGTCTTCTCCGACGCCGACAGGGAGGCCCAGCACGTGCGGCTCGCCGAGGAGGCCTTCCGCCTGGGCCCCCCGCCCTCGACGGAGAGCTACCTTCGGATCGACAGGATCCTGGAGGCGGCCAGGAAGACAGGCGCCCAGGCGATCCACCCTGGCTACGGCTTCCTGGCGGAAAATCCCGAGTTCGCCCAGGCCTGCGAGGAGGAGGGCATCACCTTCCTGGGCCCGCCTTCCCAGGTCATGGCCGCCCTGGGGGACAAGCTGGAAGCCCGGAAGATCGCCCTCCAGGCCGGCGCCCCCGTCATCCCGGGCTCCAAGGAGGTCCCCCTGGAGCCCGGCCCGGCGGTGAAGGAGGCCGAGAAGGTGGGCTTCCCCTTGATCATCAAGGCCGCCGGCGGGGGAGGCGGGAAGGGCATGCGGGTCGTCCGGGACGAGGCCGACCTTCTTTCATCCTTGGACCTGGCCCGCTCCGAGGCCCAGGGCGCCTTCAACAACCCCACGGTCTACATGGAGCGTTACCTGGAACGGCCCAGGCACGTGGAGATGCAGATGCTGGCCGACGCCCGGGGGGAGGTGGTCTGGCTCGGGGAGAGAGACTGCTCCATCCAGCGCCGCCACCAGAAGCTCATCGAGGAATCGCCATCCCCGGCGGTGGATCCCGAACTCAGGGAGCGCATGGGGGACGCGGCCCTCAAGATCATGCGCGGAGCCGGATACGTCGGCGCCGGAACGGTGGAGTTCCTCCTGGACGAGGACGGGAGCTTCTACTTCCTGGAAGTCAACGCCCGCCTCCAGGTGGAGCACCCCGTCACCGAGTGGATCACGGGCCTGGACCTGGTGCGCGAACAGGTCCGGATCGGGGCGGGAGAGCCCCTCGGCATGGAGCAGGACAAGATCCGCAGGCGCGGATGGGCCATCGAGGCCCGGGTCTGCGCCGAGGACCCGGAGGCGGACTTCATGCCCAGCTCCGGCCTGATCACGGGGATGCGCCTTCCCAACGGTCCCTTTCTCAGGTGCGACTTCGGGCCCCTGGCGGGAGACGAAGTGCCCGTCTACTACGACTCCCTCATGGGGAAGATCATCGCCTGGGGATGGACCCGGGAGGAGGCCCGCCGCCGCCTCCTCCGGGGCCTGCAGGAATTCCGTGTCGCCGGAATCGTGAGCAACACGCCCTTCCTGGCCTGGGCCGTGGACTCCCCGGCCTTCCGGGAAGGGAAGTTCGACACGGGCTTCATCGGGAAACACTTCAAGCCCGAAGTTCTCACGGCGGAGGAGGACCTGAAGACCTTGGCCGCCCTGGTGGCGGCCTACAAGGCCTTCGAGGACCGCAAGAAGCTGAGGGAGCCCAAGGACACCGGCGGGGGCTCCCTATGGAGACTGGGGGTCAGGCGATGGAGATGAAGCTCGTCCTGGAACTCATGGGAAAGAACGTTCCCGTCACCCTCCGCGGAGAGGACGGCGGTTCCCTCGAAGTGGAGATGGACGGGCGGACATACCGCGTCGACGCCCGCCGGAACGCCCTCTCCGGGGGATACTCCCTCCTGGTGGACGGCCGCTCCGTGGAGGGCTGGGCCGACCCTACGCCCGAGGGAGGCTACAGGGTGACCCTGCTGGGCCGTTCCGTCACGGTGGGCGCCGAAGACGCCCTGCGGGCGGGCCTGAAAAAGCTGAAGGGTAAATCCGGGGGAAAGGAACTCATCAAGGCGCCCATGCCGGGAGTAGTCGTGGAGGTCAAAGCCGCCGAAGGGGACATCGTCGAGGCCGGCCGGCCCGTGGTCATCGTGGAGGCCATGAAGATGTTCAACGAGTTCGGCCCCAAGCACAGGGGACGGGTCGCCAAGATCATGGTCTCCCCCGGCCAGAACGTGGACAAAGGCCAGGAACTCGCCCTCATCGAACCCCCGCCCGAGGATTGACCCCGGGGAACCAACCGGGCCGACGTTCGCCTGCGTCGCCTCCGGCGACGCAGGCTCCGGCGGCCCCTAAATCCGGTGTAGGGGACGCCCGAGGGGCGGCCGAAGGCCGGCCCGACGGTCGTCCCGCAATGGAGCCCCGCGGCAGGACCTCCATGAATCCTCCGGGGCAACCCGGGTCAAAGGCTCAATAAAAACTTCCAGGCCGGAAGAACTTCGATGACCTTTCCATCCAGGTCGATGACCTCCTCTTCCCACCGGGTCACGATCACGGCCGAATTTGTCCCCAATTCCTTCATCGCCGCGGCCAGTGAGGAAACCTCCCTTTTCCTCGCCTCCTGGTCCTTCAAGGTCTCGCAGACCTGGAAGAGCCTCCGCCGCCCTTTGGGCCACAAGGCGATGAAATCCACCTCCCCCCCGCCCTTGGTCTTTCCATAGAAGATATCGGGGGTCTTCCTGCGGAGGGCGGTGAACACCAGGTTCTCCAGGAGGTGCCCCCTGTTGACCAGGATCCCGGACCCGACGGAAGCCACCATGGCGTGGTCCACGCAATAAACCTTCTTTGGGTTCACGCGGCTCCTGGCCCAGGAGGCATCGAACAGCCGGACACTGAAAAGAAAGAAGGCGTCCTCGAACCAATCCAGGTAATCCGACACCGCCGACTTGGGAATCTTGTGCCCCAGGGATTTCAAATATCCAAAAAGGCTGTTGATAGTATAGAAGTATCCCGCCCGGTCCAGGAGACGGCGCGCAAGGTCGAGAACCGCTCTGGGATGGGAAATATCATGCCGCTCCACCAAGTCCCTGAAAAGGATGGCGTGAAAATATTCCTGGTGCGTCATCACCCGGAGGCGTGGAGACATCCCCGCCACCTCCGGAAAACCGCCCTTCTCCCAGAACTCCTCGAAAGCCTTCTTGACCTGGAGGCGTTTCCTGGTGGAAAGCCCGCCCGAAACGTCGATGCCCTTGTAGTCCAGGAATTCAATGAAAGAGAAAGGGAAGATCTCCCAGGTCAAGGCCCGGCCTCTCATCTGGGTAGCGATTTCTTTCGAGAGCATCCGTGCCGAGGAGCCGGTGAGGTGGACCTGGCATTTCTCCGTCCGCATCAATCTGTCCACAAAGGGCTCCCATCCCCGGACCCCCTGAACCTCGTCGAAGAAGATGTATACCTTTTCCCGGTTCTTTTTCTCGGGGTACAGGGAATAATAAGCTTCCGTTATGGAACCCAACCCTTCCCGCTCGAGGCCGCTCAGCCTGTCGTCGAAAAAATTCAAATATAGGATATTTTCTCTTGGAACCCCGCGGGCCGACAGGCGGTTCATCAGCTGGAAGAAAAAGGTGGATTTGCCGCTTCGCCGCACCCCGATAAAAACCGCGGCTTTTCCGGGCGCCGGTTCCACATCGAGCCGCCGGGGCACCCCCATGGGGACCTCCTCTTCCAGGAAGTCCAGGAGAATGGCCTTTAAAACCTCGATCATCCAGCCTCCAATCTGGATAGTTTTCTTACCAGTTTCTCAGCCAACTGGACAGATTTTTTACCACTTTTCCACCCCAAAGCCCATCCCCATAACCCCACGAAAACAAGGCAACCCACCATAGTCCCTTATTTTCCAAAATGTTACAGTCGGCCATCCTCCGTCTTTCCCGCTTTTCCAACAAACCCGGGTCTTTCCCATTTCCCCCTTTCCCACAGTTCACGCCGGTTCGGCCGGAGGATCCATGGGCCGGGGAGTCCCGGAAGGAGAAACCGGGCCCGAACAAGGACCCAACACTCAAAGCGGATCTGCCTTTCCCCTTTTTTCTTCACCAGGTAGAATAGCTCATCCAAACCACCGGGAATCGACTTTCGGGGGATCACTCTCTCAAGGCCTTTTCCCCCTTTGACCGGAGGTTCCATGAGACACGCCATCAAGATTCTTTCCGCTCTTCTCCTCGCCGCTCTTCCCCTGGGGGCGCAGACAGGATCCCACGACCTTTTCGGGATCAACTGCCGGGGCACGGGAGACAGGCCCGGGGCTCCATGCATCTCCGTCAACGCCGCCTACAAGGCCGGGGCCATCGCCCTGTTTTCGGGGAACCAATACGCCATCGAGGCCAAGACGGGCTCCAAGCCCTGCACGATCACGGGCTTCGAACTCCAGCACGCCACCCGGGCCTCCAAGGAGGTCTGGGTGAGGACCTGGCTCTACTCCGCAGACTCCAAGGGCGCTCCCGGAACCATTCTCGCCCGGGGAATCATGGTGATCGGCACCACCCTGGGGTGGTACGGCACAAGCTTCAAGCCCGTCCGGATGCCGGCGAACACGACCTTCTTCCTGGTTTACGATTCACCGTCCCAGGCCAGGATCGCCCCTGCATCCATCGCCCAACTCGGAACCAAGATCAAGGGCTACCGGAAGAGAGGCAACAACCCCTGGTCCGCCCTTCCCCCGGTCAAGTGGGTCTACCGGGTCAACAGCGGCCGCGCCAAGGGCGGAGGCCGACCCCTCCTGACCGCCTCCAAGCCCCCGGCCCTGGGCAAAATCTTCACCGCCCAGATCCATTACGTTCCCCTCATTCCCCCCTTGTGCTTCCACCTCCTCGGGACCAGCGACACCCAGTGGGCAGGCCGGAAACTCCCCTTCGACCTGACCCCTCTGGGCGCGACAGGTTGCCGCTTGAACGTCTCCGTCGAGGTCGTCACACCCGTCTCCATCTCCCCCGTCACCAAGTTCGGAACCATCAAGCTCCCCATTCCCAACGCGCCTGCCTTGCTGGGCGGCGCCTTCTTCCACCAGTTCCTCGTCCAGGACGCCAAGGCCAATCCCATGGGCCTGACCTTCTCCAACGGCGGCAAGGGGGTCATCGGGAAGTAGCCCCATCCCCCTCTCCACCCGTGCTTCACCGGCACCGTAACCCCCGGCGCCTTTCCCGAAGGAAAGGCGCCGGAGGCTTTTTTTTGGCCTCCGGCCCGGGTTCTCCTTAAAATCCAGGTTTCCTCTTGGGGCCTTCCTCCCTGGGTCTCAAAGAGTTATGCCCCGGGCAAACGGGGTTTTCGTTCCCTGACGAGGAGCCGCCGGATGAAGAGGATCCCTTCCAAGGTCCGTCCCGCCGACCCTGGGTTCCAGGAGAACCGCGAGAACTACCTGGCCTTGGTGGCGGACCTGAAGGAAAAGCTGGCCAAGGCACGTGAGGGCGGCCCCCCCAAGGCCCGGGAGCGCCAGGCCCAACTCGGCAAGCTCCCGGTGCGCCGCCGGATCGAACTCCTCCTGGACCGGGACACGCCCTTCCTGGAACTCTCCCCCCTCGCCGCCCACCAGGTCTACGACGTGGAGGTCCCGGGAGCCGGCATCGTGACGGGCATCGGCAAGGTCCAGGGCCGGGAAGTCATGATCGTAGCCAACGACCCGACAGTGAAGGGGGGCACTTACTTCCCCCTTACGGTGAAAAAACACCTCCGGGCCCAGGAGATCGCCCTGGAGAACCAGCTTCCCTGCATCTACCTGGTGGACTCGGGGGGCGCCTTCCTGCCCATGCAGGACGAGGTCTTCCCCGACAAGCTCCACTTCGGCCGGATCTTCTACAACCAGGCCGTGCTCTCGGCCCGGGGCATCCCCCAGATCAGCGTGGTCCTGGGGATGTGCACCGCCGGCGGGGCCTACATCCCGGCCATGAGCGACGAAGCGGTGATCGTCAAGGGAAGGGGCACGATCTACCTGGGAGGCCCGCCGCTGGTGAAGGCCGCCACGGGCGAGGAGGTGACCCCCGAGGAGCTGGGAGGATGCGACGTCCACACCCGGATCTCCGGGGTGGCCGACTACCCCGCCCGGGACGACGAGGACGCCCTCCGGATCACCCGGGAGATCGTGGAAAACCTCCGGCCTCCCTCCAAGCGGGCCCTGGACTGGGCCGAGCCCGAGCCCCCGGCCTACGACCCGGAGGAACTCTACGGCATCGTCCCGGTCAACCTGCGCAAGCCCTACGAAGTCCGCGAAGTCATCGCCCGCCTGGTGGACGGCTCCCGCTTCCACGAGTTCAAGCCGGTCTACGGGCCCACCCTGGTCTGCGGCTTCGCCCGGATCTGGGGCTGGAAGGTGGGGATCCTGGCCAACAACGGCGTCCTCTTCTCCGAATCCTCCCTCAAGGCCACCCACTTCATCGAGATGTGCGACTACCGGGGGATCCCCCTGCTCTTCCTGCAGAACATCACGGGCTTCATCATCGGCCGCGAATACGAGCAGGGAGGAATCGCCAAGGACGGGGCCAAGATGGTCAACGCCGTCTCCAACGCCTCGGTCCCCAAGTTCACCGTCATCATCGGCGGCTCCTACGGGGCGGGCAATTACGGCATGTGCGGCAGGGCCTACCAGCCCAGGTTCCTCTGGATGTGGCCCGGCGCCCGGATCTCCGTCATGGGAGGACGGCAGGCGGCCGACGTGCTTTTGACCGTAAAGAAAGACCAGCTCGCCCGTCAGGGAAAGACCATGTCCCCTGAGGAAGAGGAAGCCCTGGTCCGGCCCATCCTGGAAAAATACGAGCGCGAGGGCCATCCCTACTACTCCACGGCCCGGCTCTGGGACGACGGCATCCTGGACCCGGTGGAGACCCGGGACACCCTGGGCCTGGCCCTCTCGGCGGCCCTCAACGAGCCCGCCCCGAAAAAGGACTTCGGCATCTTCAGGTTCTGAACCAAGGAGGAAGGTTGGGAGAGGAAAAGAAGGTCCTGGAAAAGCTGGAGGGCAAGGTCCTCAGGATCACTCTCAACCGCCCCTTCATCCGGAACGCCCTGGATTCGGACCTGATGGTCCAGGCCCTGGAGATCCTCCGCGCCCACAGGGACGACCCTGAGGTCCGGGTGGTCCTCTTCACCGGCGCCGGCACCGCCTTCTGCGCGGGCGCGGACCTCAACTGGATGCGCAAGGCCCTGACCCTCTCCTACGAGGAGACCGTCCGGGACTCGGCCCTCCTGGCCGACCTCTTCTATACGATCTACGAATATCCAAAGCCCACGATCGCGCTGGTCAACGGCCCGGCCATCGGCGGCGGCGTGGGCTTCGCCGCCACCTGCGACGTGGTGATCACCTCGGAGGAGGCCTTCTTCAGGCTCTCCGAGGTGCGCCTGGGACTCATCCCGGCGGTGATCTCCTACTTCCTGGTCCGCAAGGTGGGGGAGAGCCGGTGCCGGGAGCTGATGCTGACGGGCCGGAAGCTCTCGGCCGAGGAAAGCCTGGAGATCGGCCTCTCCCACCGGGTCGTCCCCCACGGCCTCCTGGAGCAGGAGGCCGGGCGCTACATCCGGCGCTTCCTGGCCGCCGGCCCCCAGGCGCTCAAGTGGTGCAAAGAGGTGATCGAGCGGGTGGGCTCCCATCCGCCCGAAGAGATACGAGACTACACGGTGGACATCATCGCCAGGCTCCGGACCGGCCCCGAGGGCCAGGAGGGCATGAGCGCCTTCCTGGAGAAGAGGCCTCCCTCCTGGAGCCCCGAGGCGGAAGGAAAACGAGACTGAAACCATGAGAACCCGGAGGTGGATACATGTCGGGAATCGTCGGATGGGGCAGTTCCGTCCCAAAGTATAGAATCAAGGTCGAGGAGATCGCCCGGCAGTGGGGCGAGGATCCGGAGTCCTTCAAGAAGGGGCTCATGCTCCGGGAGAAATCCGTTCCCGGGCCCGACCAGGACACCATCACCATCTCGGTGGAAGCCGCCCGTTACGCCCTCCAGAGGGCCTCCTACGTGGACCCGGGGGAGATCGGCGCCATCTACATCGGCTCCGAGTCCCACCCCTACGCAGTCAAGCCCTCGGGGGTGACCGTGGCCGAGGCCATCGGGATGCAGCCCGACTTCCACACGGCCGACCTGGAGTTCGCCTGCAAGGCCGGCTCCCAGGGGATGTTCCTGGCCTGGAGCCTGGTGGACTCGGGCAGGATGAAATACGCCTTCGGGATCGGGGCGGACACGTCCCAGGGGGCCCCAGCCAACGCGCTGGAGTATTCCGCCTCGGCGGGAGGGGCGGCCTTCCTCTTCGGGCGCGAGAAGGTCGTGGCCGAGGTGATCGAGACCCACAGCTACGCCACCGACACCCCCGACTTCTGGAGGCGGGAACACGAGTTCTATCCCCAGCACGGCGGGCGCTTCACGGGCGAGCCGGCCTACTTCCACCACCTGCTCTCCTGCGCCCGGATCGTCATGGAGAAGGCAGGCATGAAGCCCTCGGACTTCGCCTACGCCGTCTTCCACATGCCCAACGGCAAGTTCCCCATGCGGGCCGGGAAGATCCTGGGCTTCAAGAAAGAGCAGATCGAGCCCGGCTGGGTGGTCCCGATCCTCGGCAACACCTACTCGGGGGCCTCGCCCATGGGGCTCGCCGCCACATTGGACATCGCCAAACCGGGAGAGCGGATTCTCATGGTGAGCTTCGGCTCGGGGGCCGGAAGCGACGGTTTCGTCTTCGAGACCACCTCCGAGCTTCCCGCCCTGCAGGACAAGGCGCCCAAGCTCCGGGCCCAACTCGCCGACGATCCCATCTACCTCACCTACGGCCAGTACGCCGCCTTCCGCGGCAAGATCAGGGTTTGACCCGGAAGGGGGAAAGAGACATGAGAGAAGTAGCGATCATCGGAGTGGGAATGAACGACCGGTGGGGGGAACTCTGGGAAAAGTCCCTCCGCGACCTCTACGTGGAAGCGGCCCTTCGCGCCATCGACGACGCCGGGGTCGACCACATCGATTCGATGTACGTGGCCTGCATGTCCAGCGGGCTCTTCACCGGCCAGGAGCACGTCTCGAGCCTGCTCGCCGACTACCTGGGCGTGGCGCCGATTCCGGCGGTCCGGGTGGAGTCGGCCTGCGCCTCGGGGGGCAACGCCCTGCGCCTGGGCTGGCTGGAGGTGGCCTCCGGGGCGAGCGACCTCGTGCTGGTGGGCGGGGTGGAGAAGATGACCGACGTGGACGGAAGCCAGGCCACCCTGGCCCTGGCCGCGGCCTCCGACTTCGAGTGGGAGGCCTTCAACGGCGTCACCTTCCCCGGGCTCTACGCCATGATGGCCCGCCGCCACATGCACGAGTTCGGCACCACCCCCGAACAGCTGGCCGCCGCCTCGGTGAAGAACCACCACAACGGCACGATGAACCCGGTGGCCCAGTTCCAGATGGAGATCACCGTGGAGACCGTGCTCAACTCGGTGCTCGTGGCGGACCCCCTCCACATCCTGGACTGCTCGCCCGTCACCGACGGCGCCGCCGCGGTGATCCTCTGCCCGGCGGACCAGGCGAAGAAGTTCAACTCCCAGCCCGTCAAGATCGCCGCCTCGGCGGTGGCCACCGACGCCATGGCCCTCCACTCCAGGGAGAGCCTGGTCACCATCGGCTCGGCCAAGGCGGCGGCGGAAAAGGCCTACAAGCAGGCCGGCGTGGGCCCGGGGGAGATCGATCTCGCCGAGGTGCACGACTGCTTCACCATCTCCGAGATCTGCCTGGTTGAGGACCTGGGCTTTACGGAAAAAGGCAAGGGCGGGGAGTTCACCGAGTCCGGGGCCACCGCCCTGGACGGCAGGATTCCCGTCAACACCTCGGGCGGGCTCAAGTCCAAGGGGCACCCCGTGGGCGCCACGGGCGTTGCCCAGGCCATCGAGGTCTACAAGCAGCTCCGCGGAGAAGCGGGCAAGAGGCAGGTGAAGGGGGCGAAGCGCGGGCTTTGCCACAACATGGGCGGAAGCGGCGGAACCAGCGCCGTGCATATCCTGGAGGTGATGTGAGATGACCGTCGCGAGAATCTGGAGAGAGAGGGGCAGGCGCTACAGGCTCGAGGCCGCCAGGTGCAAGGGCTGCGGCAAGGTCTTCTTCCCGGGCAGGCTGGTCTGCGACAAGTGCGGTTCCCGGGAGTTCGAGGAGATCCGCCTTTCCGACAAAGGCAAGATCCTCACCTACACGGTGATCCGCGTCCCGCCGCCGGCCCACACCTACGAGACGCCCTACGCCGTGGCCATCGTGGAACTCGAAGGGGGCGGCAGGATCACCGCCATGGTGGCCGACTGCGACCCGGAGAAGCTGGAGATCGGCCAGAACGTCCGGGTGGTCTTCCGCAAGATCAGCCAGGACGGCGAGAAGGGCATCAAGTTCTACGGCTACAAGGTGGTGCCCGCCTGAAAGGGCGGGGAGGGGCCATGGCCGGGACAAGGACGATCCGGCGGGTGCTCATCGCCAACAGGGGCGAGATCGCCGTAAGGATCGCGCGCACCCTCCGGGAGATGGGCCTTTCCGCCATAGGGGTGGCCTCCGACCCGGATCTTTCGGCCTTGCACGCCCTGGTCTGCGACCAGGTGGTCCCGCTGGGGGGAACCACCCCGCTGGAGACCTACCAGGACCAGGAGAAGGTCCTGGCGGCGGCCAGGGAGACCGGCGCCGACGCCGTCCACCCGGGGTATGGGTTTCTCGCGGAGAACGCATCCTTCGCGAAGGCCGTGGAGGAGGCGGGCCTGGTCTGGATCGGCCCGCCGCCCGAGTCCATCGCGCTCATGGGAGACAAGCTCGCCGCCAGAGAGGCCGTGGCCAGGGCGGGCGTGCCCGTGATCCCCGGTTCCCCCGCCCTTTCCGACCCCGCCCGGGCCCGGGCCGAGGCGGAGAAGATCGGCTACCCGGTGATGCTCAAGGCCTCCGCCGGCGGCGGGGGCAAGGGCATGCGGGTTGTCCGGACCCCGGATGAGCTGGAGCCCTCCCTGGAAGCGGCCCGGCGGGAGTCGGGCAAGGCCTTCGGCGACGACACGATCTACCTGGAGAAATTCATCGAAAGGCCCCGGCACATCGAGTTCCAGGTCCTGGCCGACAAGAGGGGAAACACGGTCCACCTGTTCGAGAGGGAGTGTTCCATCCAGCGCCGCCACCAGAAGATCGTGGAAGAGACCCCGTCGGCGGCCCTGGACGACAAGCTCCGCGCCGAAATGGGGGAGGCCGCCGTGGAGGCCGCCAGAGCGGCGGGATATACCAATGCCGGAACGGTGGAGTTCATCTTCGGCGAGGGAGGGAAGTTCTACTTCCTGGAGATGAACACCCGCCTCCAGGTGGAGCACCCTGTAACGGAGATGACCTGCGGGGTGGACCTGGTGCGCCGCCAGGTGCTCGCCGCCTCGGGGGAACCTCTTCCCTTTAGCCAAAAAGAAATCACCCGCCGGGGCCACGCCATCGAGTGCCGGATCTACGCCGAGGACCCGGCGAACAACTTCTTCCCAAGCTCCGGGGTGATCCGGGCCCTGGTGGAACCCGCCGGGCCGGGAATCCGGAACGACACGGGCGTCTACGAGGGCATGGAGGTGAGCACCTTCTACGACCCCCTGCTGAGCAAACTGGTCTGCTTCGCCGAGGACCGGGAGGCCGCGGCGAAGCGGATGGAGAAGGCCCTTCGCTCCTACCTCGTTCTCGGGCTCTCCACGTCCATCCCCTTCCTGGCCGACGTCGTCGCCCACCGGGCCTTCCTGGAAGGGGATACCTGCACGGACTTCATCCCCAAATACATGAAGGATTGGACGCCCCGGACGGACAAGAAGGCCGAGGCCGCCCTGCTGGCTGCATTGGCGGGCCCGAGCCGGCCCGGGGGGAGCGCCGCCGCCGGGGCCCCCGGCGCGGGCCCGGCCGCCTTCGACGTCTGGCAGGCCGTCGGGAGAAAGGGAATCTGATGCGCACCCTGCGCTACAACCTGGAGGGAGAGATCCTGGAGGTGGAGATCCGGGACCGCTCCGGCGGCCCCTTGCTGGATCTCACGGTCCGCAAGGAGACCGAAGCGGGCTGGGAGGAGATCCTCTCCCTGGAAGGCGCCCGGGTGGTCCGCCGGGGGAGCCTGGTGCAGGTGGTCTGTCCCGGCCGGAACCTGGAGGGGGCCGTCTTCCTGCCACCCTCCGGAGAAGGACTGGTCTGCCTGGAGGGAACGGTCTACGCCCTCAAGGACGCCGACCTGGCCCGGGAATTGGAAGAAGAGGAAGGGGCCGGCCCGGAGGTGCAGGCCCCCATGCCGGGGAGAGTGGTGAAAGTCCTGGTGGAGGCCGGGACGAAAGTGGAGAAAGGGGCGCCCCTCCTGGTGGTGGAGTCCATGAAGATGGAGACGGAGATCACCGCCGGAATCGGGGGCGTGGTGGAAGAGGTCCGGGTGGCCCCGGGGGACAACGTGAATCCCGGGGATACCCTGGTTCGGATTCAGCCCCCTGGCTGATCTTGGAGGTTCGCCATGGATATGGAGTTGCCCGAAAGCCACCAGATGCTCCGGGACACGGTCCGGGAGTTCGCCGAGCGGGAGATCAAGCCCGTCGCCGGGGAGCTGGACGAAAAGGAAGAGTTCTCCGTGGAACTCACCCACAAGATGGGGGAACTCGGGCTCTTCGGGATCTTCCTCCCCGAAGAATACGGGGGCCAGGGAATGGACTACCTGGCCTACGTGATCGCCGTGGAGGAGATCTCACGGGTGGACGGGAGCCAGGGCGCCACCATCGCCGCCGGCAACTCCCTGGGGCTCGGTCCGATCTACTACTTCGGCTCGGAAGAACAAAAACGCAAATACCTGCCGGAACTCTGCGCGGGAAAGAAGCTCTTCGCCTTCGGGCTCACCGAGCCCAACGCCGGCTCCGACGCGGGCGGCACCCAGACCACGGCCAAACGTGACGGCGACGAGTGGGTGATCAACGGCTCCAAGATCTTCATCACCAACGCATCCACGCCCATCACCTGGGGCACGGTGGTCCAGACCGTGACGGGAACGAGGTCGGACGGGAAGAAGGAATACACCACCTTCATCGTGGAGAACGGCTCTCCAGGCTTCGAGGCCAGGCCCATGCACAAGAAGATGATGTGGCGGGCCTCCAACACGAGCGAACTCTACTTCGACAACTGCCGGGTCAAGGACTCGGCCATGCTTGGAAAGCGGGGCGAGGGATTCCACCAGATGCTCCACACCCTGGACTCGGGGCGCCTCGCCATCGCCGCCATGGGCCTCGGCTGCGCCCAGGGAGCCCTGGACCTGGCCCTGGGATACACGGCCCAACGCAAGCAGTTCGGCCGGCCCGTCAACTCCTTCCAGGCCGTCGCCTTCCGGCTCGCCGGCGTGGCCACCGAGATCGAGGCCGCCCGGGCCCTCCTCTACCGGGCCTGCTGGCTCCGGGATTCGGGCAGGCCCTTCGCAAAGGAGGCCGCCATGGCCAAGCTCTACTGCTCCGAGGTGGCGCTCCGGGCCGTCAACGCCGGCGTCCAGGCCATGGGGGGCTACGGCCTCATGAAGGAATACGGCATGGAGCGCTACTACCGGGACCAGAAGCTCCTCGAGATCGGCGAAGGCACCAGCGAAATCCAGCGCCTCGTCATCGCCCGCCACCTGGGCTGCAAACCCCTGTAACGAACACGGTCCAGCTCCCCAGGCGCCCGAACGTCGTCCCGGGATTACCCCTTGACCATTACGACAAAACTCCCGGACCCTCGAGAATCCCCAAAAAACCGTGACCTTCCCCCAGTTTGAAATTTTGTGAAGCCCCTGCCGGCACCCGAGCCCCCCGGTCCCGGCTGAATGCTGACATTAGGATTGTTATCAAACC
>Ga0256831_1000921_pt1 | contig 15526 bp, 18 predicted proteins | sample 132544metaG_FD_189087 | JGI IMG/M metagenome (GOLD analysis project Ga0256831, IMG submission 189087) | Hydrothermal vent microbial communities from Lau Basin, Pacific Ocean - 132-544 | ecosystem: Environmental > Aquatic > Marine > Hydrothermal vents | place: Pacific Ocean: Lau Basin | collected...
CCAACAGATATCTCGATATTTCCATCGACTACATGGGATCCATCCCAAGGGACAAACAGATGATCGAGGCGATCCGCAAACAGAAGGTCATGGTACAGCTTTTTCCCGACTCAAAGACCAGCGCCGCTTTTGAGGCCCTTGCCGGAACCATGCTGCAGGAGCCGCGAAATATGGAGGCAAAGGGATCGATTCAGTTTTTCTGGAAACGGCTGCTTGATTTCGGCAACAGGGGATAGCGGCATGAAAATTGATACACTGATACTCCATCAGCACACATCAGGAACCATTTATTGAGCCATGGTCTACTCATCCGTGCCGCCACTTGATGATCGTTCACAGTTGATTCGGGAGCACATGCCCCTGGTTGATATTGTTGTGCAGCGCATGATCCCGCAGGTGCCTTCCTTTATGACCAGGGATGACATGACCAGCGCCGCTATGGAGGGGTTGATCGATGCGGCCAACAAATATGATCCAACCAAGGGGGCGAAATTCAAAACCTTTGCCGAGTATCGGATCAGGGGGGCAATCTTTGATGAAATGCGCAAACTTGACTGGTTTTCCAGATCACTCAGGGAAAAACACAATCAATTGACCCAGACCATGCTCAAGCTGGAACGAAAACTCGGTCGTTCCCCCGATGAGGAGGAAATGGCAGAGGCGCTGGATATGTCGCTTGAACAGTACCATGAAACCCTGGCCCAGGTTTCCCATCTCGGCTGCGTCAGTCTTAATGAAACCCTTGACCACTCCGAAGAGGGACGGAGCTTTCTTGACAATCTTGTCCAGGATGGCGGCCCAACTCCGCTGGAACAGATAGAGTCCCAGGAGATGACAGCCCTGATGGCCGAAGTTCTGGAAGAACTGTCCAAAAAAGAAAAGCTGGTTATCGCCCTCTACTACTATGAAGAACTGACCCAGAAGGAAATCGCCGAGGTCTTAGGCGTTACCGAGGGCCGGGTCTCGCAACTGCACAGTCAGGCCTTGATAAAACTGAGGGTCAAGCTACTCAACAATGAACTGTATGACGAATAGCGGAATGCCCGTTACCCGGAGAAATCGCAAAAATCCGTTCCCGGAATTCCGCTGGCCCTCTTCTCTGTGGATGATAAAAAAACAGAATAATGACACACAATACCATGATATTCATCATTCTTTTTTCCGCTCTCTGTATGGTTTCCGGCCTTACCGGTTTCATGGCCCTGCGACGCAGGAAGAGAGAGGAACAAAAAAAAATCAGAACATTGTGCGAAAAACTTGAATCCGCCCTTGACGATACTGCAGATACCCGGCCAAACGACGTGTTTGCGGACACGCTTGAAAAGGCGGCAATCAGCACCGGATTCCAGCAGCCACGGTTAAAATTACAGGCGGGAAAACCAGGAGATGTTCCTGAAAAATATAAATTTTTTGCGGGTCTTATTGCCAGGGGAATGAGTACGGATGAAATTTCTGAAGTATTGGCCATTTCTCCGGCCGAAGCCGGGCAACTGGCCACCCTGGCCTTTATCTCCCGCGGGAATGAATGTTAGGAGATTTCCTTATTTCTCGGCACATTGAAGTTTTTTTAAATAAAGAAAATAACCGGAGATGTCGAAAGAAGATATGGAGACATATCCACTGTTCTTGGACAGCGACTAACGGAAAAACCAACATGGCTGGAGCAAATTTTCAGGCCACAGCCATAACCAGCAATGAAAATAGCCTGGATGGACATACCTAACGGGCTATTTTCGGATAATATAAAAAAATCATGGTATCAGGAAAATACAGCGCCCTGAGCGGAGCCGTTTCCCGGCAGCAGGCCATGGACAATATCGCCAACAACATGGCCAATATCGACACCACCGGTTTCAAAAAGGACCGGATCAGTTTTGAGGCCCTGCTCAAGGGCAGCCAACAGGTGGCAAACGGCAAGGGGATCAATTACAGCAGAATCCGCAAGATAGGGGTTGATTTTTCCCAGGGTCCGTTGCGGGAGACCGGCCGGGACCTGGACGTTGCCATTTCCGGCAAAGGCTTTTTCAAGGTCCGAGGCAACGGCAATACCTTTTTCACCCGCAACGGCAGTTTTTATGTCGACAACAACGGCATGCTGAAAACAACCGATAATTTCAATGTATTGGACAGCTCCAGTCAGCCGGTTCAGCTTGCCGGGGCCCAGGGAAAAAAAATCCATATTGATGAGGCGGGCAATATCTCCCTGGACAATGTCCCAAGCGGCCAAAAGATTCAAATTTTTACGGTCTCGGACCAGGCCGGACTGGAAAAAGTCGGCAACAGTCTGTTTACACTGAAGAAGGGGACAACATCACAACCCACGGACTCTGCCGCCATTATCCAGGGAAATCTTGAAGGATCAAATGTCAACATGGTTGAAGAAATGACCATGATGATCAATACCCAGCGTCGATTTGACGCCTGTCTCAAGGTGGAAAAAAATTATTCCAACTTAAGTGAACGCCAAAACGAACTTGGCACGGTCGCCTGATTTTTTTTTCAATGCATAAATGATGAACTCGTAAAAAGTACAGAAATGCTTAAAGATGGCTAAGTAAAAACATAGATATACAAGGAGTGGTGTTCTGTGGCGGGTCTTGACTATACATGTAGTATGTCGAGAATCGCCACAGGACACACGACGCAGTAGATCGAAGTTTTTACGACGCCATCATAAATAAGTACGGGTAGATACAAGGAGAAAAAGAATGAGATCTCTATGGACCGCAACAACCGGCATGCGGGGACAGAATCTGAATATGGACGTTATTGCCAACAACCTGGCCAACGTTTCGACCACCGGTTTCAAGAAAAGCGTTACCTCATTTCAGGATTTGATCTATCAACAGGTCCAGGTGCCGGGCGCTCCGACTTCGGACAATGGCACCCAGTCGCCCTCCGGCATCCAGGTCGGTCTGGGTGTGCGGCCAGCAGCGGTCACCAAGGTATTTACCGAGGGTGACATTGTCGAGACCTCCAATGAATTTGACGTTGCCATCGAAGGGGCCGGTTTTTTTCAGGTCGAGCTTCCCGACGGCAATACCGCCTACACCAGGGCCGGAAATCTGAACCGGGACGGCACGGGCAGGCTGGTCACTCCCGAGGGTAATCCGATTATACCATCAATCACCATCCCGGAAAACGCCCGCCAGGTGACCATCAGCCCCACCGGAGTTGTCAGCGCCATCCTTGGTGATGACACCGAATCAACGGAACTGGGAAACATAGATCTGGCCACCTTTGTCAACGATGCCGGTCTTCTGTCCATCGGTCGCAACCTTTTCCGCGAGACCGAGGCCTCGGGAACGGCCACTGTAGGCACACCGGGCAGTGATGGTTACGGAACCCTGCAACAGGGGTATCTGGAACAGTCCAATGTCAACCTGGTCGGCGAAATAGCCCGGATGATCACCGCCCAGAGGGCCTTTGAGATCAACTCCAAGGCTGTGTCAACCTCGGACGAGATGATGAGCACGGTCGTCAATATGGTATAAAAACCATGGCACAACTGTTTCGTAATTGACCAGTTACACTGTTTCTCTCTGCAGGGGGTGTAATGATGCGCTTTCACATTTCCGGATATGACAACCGCCCAGGGAGGCCTGTGAACATTTACGCAAAATTTCTTTTCATCCACACCCTTGTTGTCTTCTTCCTGCTGGTTGGCCCGCAGGCATTTGCGCTCAACGTGGAACTGCACGAAAAGGCGCAGGTTACCGCGCCATTTGTCCATCTTGGTGATATTGCCTCTATCACTCCCGAAGGAGAGGCAGCCAATGCCCTGGCCGCCGATCGTATTACCGCCTCCCCGGCCCCGGGCAAGAGTCGCACCATCAAGGCATCCTCGATTATCGACAGAATGAAATATGACAGGGGCAACGCCGATATTACTTGGAGCGGTGCCAAATCAATAGAGGTGACCAGACAGGGACAGGTCGTCACCGCGAAACAGATGAAACAGATTATTGCCGACTATATCGGCAAGCACCTGAAAAATCTGCCCGATGCCGACATTCGGTTCACCTCGGTCCGGACACCGGGGGATATTATCCTGCCCACCGGAAAAATAACCTGTACGGTCAGACCTTCAAAGCCGACCATCATCGGCAGTTCAAGTTTCAACCTCCTGTTTGCGGTTAACGGCAGGACCGTCAAAAACTGTACTGTCCACGGCAGGCTCGAGGCCATGGCCCCGGTCGCGACCGCGGCGGTCAATCTGCGCAGGGGTTCCATCATAACTCCTGATCAGGTGGAGATGATCCGACAGGACATCAGCAAACTTGATGGCCCCTACTTTTCTCTTAACAAAGTTGTGGGGCTGCAGGCAAAACGTACCATTCGCGCCGGCAAACCGCTCGACGCCATGAACGTGGCGCCACCGCCGGTTATCAAGAGAGGTGAGCCGGTTGAGATTGTCGCCAGCCGGGGAGCGCTGCGGATATCCACAAAGGGTATCGCCACCATGGATGGGCGGCCCGGCGATTTCATCCGGGTAAAAAACATCAGTTCGTCCAAACTTGTTTACTGCAGGGTTGATGCACCCGGGCTTGTTTCAGTGGAGTTTTGATATGAACCAGCGGTTGTTTTTCAAGACCATGTCCTGGAAACTGTCTTCCGGTCTTCTTGTCCTTCTGGTTTTCATTGTCTCCGGGTGTAGCCGGACAAAAACAACTGTAATGAAGGTGCCCGAGCCCTTGGAAGCACCCGTGGTCGCCCCCAGCAAACCGATTTCCCCCGGTTCCCTGTACACCGGGGACGAGGGTAACTGGATTGCCGATCTTCGGGCCCATCACGTGGGTGATATCGTCACGGTTGTGATCCGGGAAAAGGCCAGCGCCTCCAAGGTGTCCAGCACGGAAACAGCAAAAGACTCGGGTATTTCCGCCTCCATCCCGACGTTTTTCGGGTTTGAGAAGGTGATGCAGGAAAAAAACCCGAACCTTGACCCCGCCAACCTGATCGAGGCCAATTTCAAAAACAACTTCAAGGGATCGGGCAAGACCACCCGCAAGGAAGACCTGCTGGCCACCTTGACCACTCAGGTCATCAAGATATATCCCAACGGCAACATGAAGATCCGGGGTGGAAAATCCGTGGTAGTCAACAATGAAAACCAGATCATCTACCTGACCGGCATTATCCGTCCCTATGATATCAGCGCCGCCAATGAAGTTGATTCAAGTAAAATCCTCAATGCCCAGATTGCCTATACCGGCAAGGGTATTATATCCGACAAACAACGGCCCGGCTGGCTGACCCGGATCGTTGACCGGCTATGGCCGTTTTAACAAATGGACAACTTTGCTGTCTCTGCAATCACTGCACGGTGTTTCAGCATGAAAAAAACACATTTTCTCATCAGCTTCACCTGCTGCCTCGGGTTGTTGTTTATCCTGGGCAGTACGGCCCGGGGCGCCCGCATAAAAGATCTTGCCGCCATCGAGGGGGTACGGGATAACCAGTTGCTGGGATATGGCCTGGTCATGGGCCTCAACGGCACCGGTGATGACATCAAGAAATCAGTTTTCACCCGGCAGGCGTTGATCAATCTGGTGAAAAGACTTGGCATGTCGATCACCCCCGATGTCTTCCGACAGATGAAAACAGACAACGTGGCCGCAGTCATGGTAACGGCCAACCTGCCGCCCTTTGCCCGGCCCGGCTCCCGCCTCGATGTCCAGGTTTCAACCATGGGTGATGCCTCCAGTCTTTCAGGCGGCACCCTGCTTATGACTCCGCTCAAGGGGCCGGACGGCAAAACCTATGCCGTTGCCCAGGGCCCCCTTGCCGTTGGCTCCATTGCATTTGGCGGCAAGGCGGCCAAGGTGCAGAAAAACTTTCCCACCGCGGGCAGGATCGCCAACGGTGCCATTGTGGAACGGTCAGTCGGCTGGGAGCTGCCGCCAAGCGGTGACCTCCTCTATGAACTGAAAGAACCGGACTTCACCACCGCCGCCCGGATAACCGCGGCCATCAATGAAAAATTCGGACCCAATACCGCCCATTCCCCTGACAGTGGGACCGTCAAGGTCCTGATGCCCCTCAGGTATAAAGGGGATGTGGTCGGTTTTGTCGCTGACCTGGAAAATATAGATGTGGAAGCCGATTCACCGGCGCGGATTGTGGTCAATGAACGGACCGGCACCATTGTCATGGGACAGGATGTCCGCATTTCCACCGTTGCGATTTCACACGGTAACCTGAATCTGGTCATTTCCGAGGAAATGGACGTCTCCCAACCCAATCCCCTGGCCACCGGACAAACCGTGGCTACCCCAAAGACAAAGATTGATGTCACAGAAGATGAGGGGAATCTCGTTGTCCTGCACATGGGAGTGAGCATCGGCGAGATTGCCAAGGCGCTCAATGCCATCGGCGCCACCCCCAGAGACCTGATCGCCATCTTTCAGGCCATCAAGGCGGCCGGCGCCCTCCATGCGGAACTGCGCATTATTTAACCAGGAACCAACCATGAACAGACTGGACAAGCTTTCTCTCCTTTCCCCCTCGCAACCTACCGTTGCTGCCAACAGAAAAAAGCTGGACAGGGACCGGGCCTCCCTGAAAAAATCCTGCCAACAATTTGAAGCCATCTTTATCCAGTCAATGTTCAAATCCATGCGCAAGACCCTTCCCGATGGCGGCCTGTTCAAAAAAGACAATGCCCACGCTATCTACCAGGACATGTTTGACGCCGAGATTGCCAACGAAATTTCAACAAAACAGAGCATGGGCCTTGCCGACCAGATGTACCGCCAGATGGAAAAATATCTTTCCGATTCCGAAAAAAAATAAAAAAAAGGGTAAAGTTTTCTTTCCACCAGGCCGATACTCATGGTAACCGGAAGAAGAATTTCCGGTTACCATGAGGCAAGGATGCTTCGTAAATCCAGCACGGAGGCCGGAAATGATCGAAAACACTATCTACATTCCGCATGCGCAATCCCCATTGCACGTCCCGGGAAACCTTCAACCGGAAAAGAGTTTTTTTTCCGGAACCCCTGGGGCTATCCGGCATGGGAGCCTGCAGGACAGAATTACCCTCTACGCTGATGATTCCGGAGCTCCGCTTATCTACACCGCGTCAATGAGCCTGCAGGCAGGCGATGACGCAGATTATGACATACTGCAGGGCCTGGTTGCCAACCTGTTGAAAGAACAGGGAATTGAAACCAGGATTACAACAGAAACCAGCGAAATAGACATCAATGCCGTTACCCCGCAGGAGGCACACGACCTCACAGGTGATGATGGATATTTCGGCGTCGACAAAACATCGGACAGGATTGTCAAGATGGCCATCGCCATAGCCGGTGGCGACCCTGGCCGGATTGATGCTATCAAGGAAGGTGTGGACAGAGGTTTTGAGGAGGCATTGAAAGCCTTTGACGGCAAGCTGCCTGATATCTCATATGATACCTATGACGCAGTGATGGAAAAACTGGACAGGTGGGTATCCCAGTTCCACGAAGAAGCCTAATCTTTTATTACAGGTGGTCGTTATGACAGTTGAATTTTTTGGAGTTCGCGGATTTGGCCCGATTGGACCCAACGGAAAAATCAGTCGCCCCGGAGAGGCGCAGAAATCAAAAAAAGCCGAAGGGGCGGAAGAGGCTTCCTTCTCATCAGCTCTGCAGGGCGCGCATGAAACCAGGTCAGCTTCTGCTGCCGGAGATGCAGGCCGCGCCGCCAGGGTCCAGGAATTAAAAGAGCAGGTAGCCAACGGCTCCTATGAGCCGGACCTGAACAAGGTGGCATCCAGCCTGCTGAAATTTCTGGTCGAAGAGGGATGATCATGACCAGGGAATCGGTACAGGAGCTTTTGCAGCAGTTGCACGCAACCATTCTCTCCGAGCGTGAACATGCCAAGGCCCTTGATCTTGTCGCCATGGCAGAGGACCGGCAGGAAAAAGAGGCCCTGCTGCAGGTCATAGGGACCATTGACAATCTGCACCCCGACGACCGGCATCTGGCACAAGAAATCCAGCAGGAAAATCTGCGCAACGCCTACCTGTTCAAGGCAACCCTGAACTGGATCCAGGACACCATGGAATTTTTCGGCCGCAGCTCGGCACCGACCACCTACAGCCAGTACGGTGTCACCACTAATAACTGTGTCAATGGCCGCCTGCTGTCCGGCAGGATTTAACCGTAATTTTTCTTTCACGTCCCCCCATCTTCCCATTTCTTTTCCTTTTTTCCGCTAAATTTTTTCCCCTGTTTTTCCGATAAGAAAGTCATACGGGTGCAAAAAACCACAGATTCGATGCAACGTGCCATCGACTCCAAGCGCCCGCAAAACAGATACCAGGTGACGACTAAAGCCACCCGTGCCACCGTCTGGAGCCAGAAGCTTACTCCGTAATGCCTGTCATAAAAAACAGGCACCCACTGGCTCGGAGAAAATTCTCCGGCATGGCAGGCCCGATTCTGGCAATATTTTTTAAAGGAAAAAATTTCGGACAAATTCCATGAGCGGACTTCTCACAGCACTGAATGCAGGCAAAACAAGCCTGATGACCAACCAGAAATCCATCGAGATTGTCGGTAATAACATCGCCAATGTCAATACCGAGGGGTATTCCAGACAGCGGGCCGAACTGATGCAGATCCCGGCGGTCAACTTCGGCGATTTTTTTGTCGGCCAGGGGGTTACGGTTTCCGATGTCAGCCGCGAGTACGATGTATTTATCAACCGCCAACTGCAGGAAAAATCCATCACCCTGGGCGAGGAAAGCGGGAAGTCGACACCGTTAAGCGAACTGGAACGAATCTTTAACGTGTCCGATGACAATCTTGCCGGAAGCATCAATGATTTCTTCGACGCCTGGCAGCAACTGACCACCAATCCCAGCGGTCAGGTCGAACGGGACATGGTCTTGCAACGGGGCCGGCTCATGGGCGATGCCTTTGCCGACACCTACAATGAACTTGAAACCGTCCGCAACAATATCAACAACAACATTGTTTCCAAGATAGGCAATCTCAATGAACAGATCTCCGAGATTGCCAAACTCAACGATCGCATTTTCCAGATCGAGATTAACGGTCAATCCGCAAATGCCGCCCGTGATCAACGCGATCTTATCGTGGAAGACCTGTCCAAAAGCCTTGGCATTCAATCCTATACAGATAACCGGGGCATGCTGGCCGTACAACTGCCCGGCGGCACGCCGCTTGTTCAGGGCAATCAGGCCATGCCGCTCTCCGTTGTCACCAACGGCACCGACGTCAATCTTCAGATCACCATTGGCGGCAACGTCAAGGATATTACCACCCAGGAATTGGGCGGAGAAATGAAGGGCATGTTTGACGTCAGGGATGATTTTATCGCCGGTCTGCGCGGAGATCTGGACACCCTGGCGGTGGAAATCACCAAGGCGGTCAATGACGTTCATTCCAATGGTTGGTATACAGACCCGGCCACCGGCAACCCGGCCACCGGTCAGCTCTTTTTTGATGACCTCACGGCCCTGCCACCAGGCACTCCGCCAAGCAGGCACGTCAGGGTGGCGCTGGCCGACGGACGTTACGTGGCGGCAGCCGGCGGTAACACGGCCGCTCCTGGAGACAATGAAAATGCCCTGGCCATTGCCTCTCTTGAAACAACCTACAGGGTAAGCGGCACCAATGATACCTTTGACAGTTTTTTCAGTCAAATTGTCTCCAGTGTCGGCATCGAGGCCAGTCGCAATAAAATGGCGCTGGGCGGGGCCAAGGATGCCAGCGTTCAACTGCATAACCTGCGTGACGGTTTTGCCGGCGTCTCTCTGGAAGAGGAAATGGTTGACCTGGTCCAATATCAGCGCGGTTTTGAATCCTCGGCCAAGTTTCTCTCCACCGTCGACGAAATGATGAACTCGCTGTTGCAACTGAAGAGGTAAGCAATGAAAGCTACACAGGGAACCACCTATCGCATGCTTGGCTCCAGGCTCAATGACCTGAACCTGCAGCTCGAGGAACTCAGAAAGATCGGAGCCAGCGGGAAAAAACTCAACCGGCCCTCGGACAATCCCGCCGCCATCCGGCCGGTCCTGAACACGCGCAAGCAGCTCTCCAATGTGGACCGTTACATGGAAACCATGGGCCAGGCCCTTGACAAGATGCAGGCCGCCGACGGTCATCTCGAGCATGTGGAAAACATCATGCAGCGGGTCAAGGAGATCTCCGTCAATGTGGTCAATGGTTCATTGAATAATGAGGACCGCTCCGTGCTGGCCGATGAAATAGTCAACCTGCGGCAGGAACTCCTTGACGCCGCCAATGCCAGGGTGGACGGCAAATATATTTTTGCCGGTTACGAGGAATCGACAAAACCCTTTGCAGAAAATCCGGCCTATGATCCGGCGCTTTACGATCCCAACGATCACACCACCTGGCCCTACCTGTACCATGGTGATGAGAATGCAACCAGGCTCGAAATCACACCGGGTGAAAACCTGCAGGTTGCTCTCACCGGCAATGATCTGTTTTTCGGCACCACCACCTGGAACCAGAATCCACCGCCCAACAACAGTGTTGAGCCCGGAAGATATGATGTGTTTGCCGTTTTGACACGGGCGGAAGAGGCAATCCGCTCCAATGATCAGACAGCCCTGCAGACCAGCATCCAGGATATTGACGGTGCCGCGGACCAGACAAGAAGACTGCGCTCACAGATGGGGAACCGGGCATCACGGGTCGAGACAGCCATGCACCACCAGGAGCAGGTTCGTATCGACTTGAAACAAATACTCTCTCGCTATGAGGATGCCGATGCCATCGAGGCGTTCAACAATATCGTCCAGCAGGAAACCGCCTTCCAGGCAGCCTTGAATGTGACCAGCAAGGTATCGAAACTCTCCATACTCGACTATATGTAGTCATTTTTTGAACTTTTATCGAACAACAGCCATGAAAGATATGGCTGTCCATGCTTGCGTACCGACCAACCAGCCGAATCCACTAAAAAACCTTGCCTTTTTATTCCTGGTGCGAGATACTTATCAATAACGGCAGCATTGCTGAATGACTGAACATTCCCGGGCGCCAAGGGGCTGCAGGAAGACAGGTGCGTACAAGACTGCACCACAATTTCGACACTTACGCGGAGTATATTATGCTGGTTCTGACCAGAAAAGCCGGTGAAGGTATAATTATCGGTGATTCCATCTCCATTAAAATTATTGAAATCAAGGGTGGCAACATTCGTATCGGCATCGATGCCCCGAGGGAGACAAAGATTTACCGACAGGAAGTTTTTGATCGAATTAAACAGGAAAATGTCGAGGCCACGAACTGGAACCTCGATGATCTTGATGCATTAAGCGCAAACCTTGCGACCAGGACGGTGAAAAAATGAAAAAAATCATGACGCGCTTTGGTGAAGTTGAATACGACCCTTCCAATGTCATTACCTTTCCCGAGGGTCTCATCGGCCTTGAGCATCTGCATAACTTTATTGTCATGCCCAACAAAAAGGAAGGCCCGTTGTTCTGGATTCAGAGTGTGGATGATCCTGACTTCGCCTTTGTGGTCACGGACCCGACCAACTTTTTCTTTGACTACCAGGTAAATGCCGATGAGGAAGAGCGAAAAAAACTGGGTATAGGACCCGAAGACGACTATTTCGTTCTCACCATTGTTTCCATTTCCCCGGAAAAGGAGATCACCCTCAACCTGGCCGGACCAATTTTGTATTCTCCCGTAACCAACAAGGCCCTGCAGGGCATTATCGAAGACAGCCGTTTTGATACCAAAACACCACTGCCCAAGGCGGAACCAGCGCAATGAACGACTTTCCCATAAGACATCAAGGAACATCTACCATCTTGCGTGGCTGTCAGGGCCTGATATTCGAGCCTGACTGAAAAACATACTTCTCTTCCATTCTCTTTTTTCATGCCACTGTCCGGTTGCGGGCAGTGGCTTTTTTTATGCAGGTTGCCTCTCTCTTTTCCGAAGTCCTTTATGGAAAAAGACCGCTATCGGTTGGATCAGATTACACTTGTCATTATACGTAACCTGTTGATTTTCATGGACAGTTGGACTGTCAAGGCATACTGGTATATTCGAAAAACAAAAAAAGACTTAACTCTTTGGGCAAAATGTCCGAAGAGTGGATTGAGAGACAGTAAAGGGCAGTATCTGAGAGATGTTACGTTTGTATCGTAAGCCGATTGGTCAACAGTTGACGACCAGGGCTCAAAAATTCATGGAGGATAACCATGGCTTTAACGATCAATACGAACGTAGCTTCCTTAAACGCCCAGAGAAACCTTGGCCGTACCCAGGGTGAACTTGCCACATCTATGGAAAGACTCTCTTCGGGTCTTCGTATCAACTCCGCCAAAGACGACGCCGCAGGACTTGCAATTTCCGATCGCATGACCTCGCAAATCAGGGGTCTCAACCAGGCGGCCCGTAACGCCAACGACGGAATTTCCCTTGCCCAGACCGCAGAAGGCGCCATGCAGGAATCAACCAATATCCTGCAGCGGATGCGTGAACTTTCGGTCCAGGCAGCCAATGCCACCAACTCCGCTGCCGACAGGGCTGCCCTGCAGGCAGAAGTCAACCAGTTGAAAACCGAAATGAACCGCATCGCCCAGTCCACCACCTTTAACGGACTTCGCATTCTGGACGGCTCTTTCGTGTCCCAGCAGTTCCAGGTCGGTCCCAATGCCAATGAAACCATCGGTGTTTCCATCCAGTCCATGGCCGCCGACGATCTCGGCAGATATGCAGTCTACGCCACCAACCACACGGCAAACCAGGGGACTGGTTCTTCGGCTACTGCCAGTGCCAACACCGTAACATCCAATACCATCGGCGCCCAGAACCTCACCATAACCGGTTCCAAGGGAACTACCAATCCGCCGATTGCCATTGCCGCGGGCGCAACAGCCTGGAAGATAGCTTCCCAGATCACCAATGCCGCCTCTCAGACAGGAGTAACGGCAACTGCGCGTACCGAGGCCACCATTGACAATCTTCAAAATGACGGCGTTGTTACCATGACCATTGGTTCAGGAGGCAATACAGCAACCATTAACGCCTCCGTTACCCAGTCCGACCTTGGTGAACTGGCCACGGTCATCAATGACCAGAGTGGTACCACCGGGGTTACAGCCACGGTCAATGCAGGCAAAATTACCCTGACCCAGGCCGAAGGCAAGGATATTGTCATCAGTGATTTCACCAACAGCGCCGGTGGTACCGTTGATGTGACCGGGGCCGATAATAATTCGGTACAGCTCACCAGCGGCGGCGCCGACTCCACCCGTGTTGCCGGCACCATTGAATTCTCTTCCCAGGATTCTTATACTGTTTCCTCCGATGCAACCGCTGCCGCCGGTTCCATTGTTGACAGCGACCAGATTTCCGCTCTTGAAGAAGTGACAACCATCGACATCAGCACCGTGGAAAATGCCAACAAGGCCCTGAAAATCGTTGACGCGGCCCTTGGCAAGATCGATGCCCAGCGCGGCGACCTCGGCGCCCTGCAGAACCGGTTTGAATCCACCATTGCCAACCTGAAAAACGTGGCCGAAAACCTGACCGCGGCCCGTTCCCGTATCCGGGATGCGGATATTGCCCAGGAGACCTCGGAGATGACCAAGGCCAACATCCTGCAACAGGCCGGTGTCTCCATTCTCACCCAGGCCAACCAGACCCCGCAGCTTGCCCTGCAGCTGTTGCAGGGATAACAGGTCAACAGAACAGACAAAATTTTATTCCATAGCAGGGGCGAATTTATTCGCCTGCCCATGGCACGGCGACTGAAGCCGCCCCTGCAAGGTTTGTCTTACGGGTCAAAATTATCTTGGCTGAGCTGCAAAAGATAATACCCGTGGAATCTACCTCACACCTGTTCAACAAAATTTTACGGAACATAAAAAGAACAATGAAGATTATCACATTCAAATATAACCGGCAGGCATCGGCAATCTGCACATCCACGCTTATGGCAGACAAGGAGTATGCATGGAGAAATGTATACCGATTGGCGCCACGGCAGGATGGAGGGGAATATAAGCAGGAGGTTCGATCCCGAAAACATCCACAGGAATACGCTGTTTCAGGAACCTGGCAATAAAAATTCCGGCAAGAGCCGCCAAAGAGTTTACAGATGAAACAATCGCAGTTAAAGCCTCTCCTACCGGGGAAAGATGGAGGTATCCCCTGCTCACGGATATTTATTTTTTTCTTTGTTTGAAAAAAAACAAAAAAAAAGCCTAAAGTTTTTTTTGCGGGTGTTCGATACGGAAAGTAAGGGAGAATATCTCCCGAACTTTTGACATCAAAAAGAATTTGGACAACAACCGATAAATTCATCCAAGGAGGCGCTAATCAGCGAAAACTTTTTTAATCTTCTTACTTTGTACATTTTTACTTTTTGTTACTTTTTAAAGTAGTCGGCAAGGATGCCACTTTTTAGAATAACCCAACAACATATTCAAGGAGGAATATCATGGGTCTTACAATCAACACAAACGTAGCTTCTCTCAACGCCCAACGTAACCTGGGGGCAACCCAGAACAACCTGGCCCGTTCCATGCAGCGTCTCTCATCCGGTCTCCGGATCAACTCTGCAAAGGACGATGCCGCCGGTCTGGCTATTTCCGACCGGATGACCTCTCAAATCCGTGGTCTCAATCAGGCCACCCGTAACGCCAACGATGGTATCTCACTTGCGCAGACCGCTGAAGGCGCCATGCAGGAATCCACCAACATCCTGCAGCGTATGCGTGAGCTTGCCGTTCAGTCGGCCAATGCTTCCAACTCTTCCGCTGATCGCGGTGCCCTGCAGGCTGAGGTCAATCAGCTGCAGGAAGAGATGGACCGTATTGCAGGAACCACGACTTTTAACGGCCTGAAGATCCTCGACGGCACATTCACCAACTCCAAATTTCAGGTCGGCGCCAATGCCAACGAAACCATCAGTGTTTCCATCGGCTCCATGAAGACCACTGATCTTGGTCGTTTTGCCGTAGCCGGCGCAAGCGGATCCGGGAATACCGGTGCAGGCGCAGCAACAAGTGCAGCTGCAGATACCAGCGGCGGCAATGGAATTGCCACCCAGAACCTGACAGTTGCCGGTGAAAAAGGCTCCAAAGTTATCGCTGTCACAGCTGGAGATACGGCAGAAAAAGTGGCCAAGCTGGTCAATGACAATGCCGGTGATACCGGCGTTGAGGCAACCGCTGTTTCCAAGGCGGACCTCTCCTTGGCTGCTGCCGGTTCCGTCAGCTTCAAACTGGGAAGCGGGTCCGGACAGCCGGACCAGACCATCAGCGCCAACATCACCGATACTGGTGACTTGAGCGCTCTGGCCAAGGCCATTAACGACGTCACCGGCAAGACCGGGATCAAGGCTGAAGTCACAACCAATGGTCTGCAGTTGTCCCAGGCCGACGGCAAGGATATCAAGATAGAGGACTTTACCACTTCCGCTACTGGCGCAGGCAATACAACCATGGATGTCAAGGGACAAAGTGGTGCGACCCAGACCCTTGACAGTGGAACGGCTACCGATTCCACCGTG
>Ga0256831_1000922_pt1 | contig 15523 bp, 8 predicted proteins | sample 132544metaG_FD_189087 | JGI IMG/M metagenome (GOLD analysis project Ga0256831, IMG submission 189087) | Hydrothermal vent microbial communities from Lau Basin, Pacific Ocean - 132-544 | ecosystem: Environmental > Aquatic > Marine > Hydrothermal vents | place: Pacific Ocean: Lau Basin | collected...
ACAGTTTTCAGGCGATACGCATATGTTAAAATCAGCAACGTTAACACTGTCAACAATATCAAATTCCTTAAAATATTCAACTCCCTCGCAATCGTAAACAGAAACAACATATACGGTACCTGAATCAATTTCCACCTCTTCAAAATAAACTCCGTTTTCGTTTGTAACGGCCATAACATATTCTGTTGAGTCGTCGCCTGACGTAATAAACACGGGATAAAAGGCAACGGGCTGCTGTTGTAAGTCGCTTGTTATTTGTCCGGTAAAAACAACGGTTTCTTTATTTGCAAAAAGCATCTCCGAAACCATTATCAGAAGAAAAATTAAAGCTGATATTTTTTTTATTGCACTCATAATCCGGCTTTTAAAAATCGTAATAAATTCCTGCGCGTAAGTTCATCATATAAGGTTTTACATTGCTGTAATTGTTTCCGGTTTTATAAATTGAGTTGGCATATTTACTAAATTCGGGCTGAACCATCAAAGTAATGCTTTTGGCCAACTTTATCCCAACGCGTACCGAAAACAGGTATTTCCAGTTATTGACAACTCTGTCGGGGGTTTTGTTAATTATTTTCACATCTCCGGAGCCTTCAAAATAAAATCCCGACTCAGGAATAAAAGAGCGCATTAGCCGACTGTATTCCAATCCGGTTTCCAAAGCTACAAATAAATTTTTCCTGTTAAACACCCTGTATCCTATTTTTAACGGAATTGTAAAATAGTCATATTTAAACAACGGAGCGGTATAGGCAACATGCGCAACTGAATCGAAAACCGTTGTTTTTTTATAGTTTAAAATAATTTTATCGGGATCCTGAGGATTGATTTCAAAGGAGGTAACTTTGTTGTAATAGCCCACACTGTCCTGTGTTTTAAAATCTATTTTATAACTCCCGCGTTCTTGCATAAAACGGTATCCAACACCTGTTTCAACATAAAACTTACCGGCTTTAAGCCCAACCGAAACATCGGCTGCATAGGTAAACATATCCTGCGTGGCGGGATAGTAAACCATTCCTGCTTCGGCACCGGCACCTGTATAATAATGTAAAAAGGCTCTTTTTTTAATATATTGATTAACAGAAAGTATTTCGTGCTGTGGTTGCATCCTATCATCAACGGGCAATGAAGTTAGCGAAAAGATACTGACAGAAGGTATTGTTTCAGGCGCGTTGCTTTGCTCACGAAAATTTTGTTTTAAGCCGGAGGTTGTGTTATTATTGAATCCGGTTTCAGGTAAAGATTTTTGATGTGCAGTTAGAGATTGCTGTTTTGAAACATGATGTTGTTTAACGCTGTAACCGCTTTTATCCGTAATTGTTGACTGTTCTAAAGCAGGCTCATTGGCTCTGTTTTCTTTAACATTTTGATGATTGGTTACGTTATCCGAAGGCCTGGCAACGTTGTAATCTGACTGGTTTAAATGTTCGGTTGTAATGCTGTTGCTGCTCTCGTTTTGATGAAAAAACAAATACCATCCTCCAACGCTAAACAGTAGCAGCAACAATGCCACTAAAGCCCACCGCCACCGGTAAACCGGCCCGGGCTGTACAGGCGGAAACAGTGTGCCTTCAACACCATTCCAAACCCGTTCCGAAGGCATCATCTCCAAATTGTCGAGATTATCCTTAAACAGGTTATCTATGTTATTATTTTCTTTCATATCAAATTATCTTTCTGTCTTTTACAAGACTGTTTTATACATAACTATATTGCATTTTATACGCTTCCACTTTTGCCCTAAGCATTCTCCGCGCTTTGGACAATTGCGATTTTGATGTGTTTTCGGATATGTTTAAAATCTTTGCAATCTCATGATGCATATACCCATCCAGCACATAAAGGTTAAAAACCATCTTATAGCCATCGGGCAACTGTTGAATCATCTCCAGCAACACTTTCTGAGGCACCGGCGATGTTGCAAGGTCATCGTCCGGTTCATCTTTAATAAAGCTTAAATCGTTGTTATCAACATTTATTGTCTGATTGTGTTTCATCTGCGACTTATAATAGTTGATGGCCGTATTAACAATTACCCTTCGCATCCAACCTTCAAACGAACCGGTTGCTTTAAAACTGTTTATCTTTTGAAACAACTTAACAAACCCTTCCTGCAACATATCTTCTGCCTCTTCGCGTGTTTTGGCATAGCGGATGCACACTCCCAGCATTTTGGGAGCATGCATTTTATACAATAATGCAAAGGCCTGTTTGTCACCCGCCCTGCACTTTTCTACAATTTGCTCTTGCGTCATTCGGTTGTTTCTAATTAGTAAGACAGTACAACTACCTGAGGGTTGCCTGAAAAGAAACTATTGTTAAACCGTAATCGTATTTTAGGTTAATTCCTATTTTGATATGATAGATTATTATTTTGGATGTCCCGTATTTTACTCGAACCCAAAACCAAACTCTTTACCTTTTTTAGTGGCCGGAATGCCCTTTTTCATCCATACAGGCTCCCTGGCGCCCTTCAGGTAAAAATCGAAAAACTGCTGCATACGGCGGGTTAAATCTTTTTCGTCGGCACGGCGTTTTAAATTATGTGGTGCACCGTTATAAACCAGCATCCAAACAGGCTTCCGCAATCGCCGCAAAGCGTTAAAATATTCGATACCCTGATACCACGGCACGGCTCCATCGTTGTCGTTGTGCATAATTAATAGCGGCGTGTTTACGCGGGGTACAAAAAACAGCGGCGAGTTGAGCATGTACAGTGGTAATTTATCCCATAGGTCGCCCCCAATACGGCTTTGCGTTTGTTCGTACTGGAAAGCCCTGCTCATACCCGAACCCCAGCGAATACCACCGTAAGCACTCGTCATATTACTTACCGGTGCACCTGCTTCGGCAGCAGCAAACATATCGGTTTGAGTTACAAGGTAAGCGGTCTGGTAGCCTCCCCAGCTTTGGCCTTGAATGCCAAGCTTGCTGCGGTCGATATAAGCATACCGGTCGCACATGGCTTGCGTGCCGCTGACTATGCAGTTAAATGCCGATGGCCCGGGATATCCTGTTTTGTACTTAATATCGGGAATAAAAATCATGTACCCGTTACTTAGGTAATAGGTAAAATTGATAACCGACCTGATGGGCTTTGGAACATAATGGCGATGCAACGAATTGGAATACCTTTCGTAAAAATAGACCAGCATGGGATACTTTTTAGAAGGGTCAAAATTTTCGGGTTTGTATAGCAGCCCCTGCAAGGAATCGCCATCAAACGATACCCAGTTAACCAGCTCCACCGTTCCCCACAGATACTTTTTTTGCTGTGGGTTGGCATTGGATACTTTTTTTGCATCCTCAAAACTACCATTGCTCACCCACAAATCAGGATACACCTCAAACGATTGTTTTGTCCAGCATATTTTATTGGCATTTTTGGCCTTCTTAACACTGCGGTACATAAAGTCGTCCAGAACAAGCTTTTGCAATGAGCCTGTTGCCCTGTTCAAACTAAAAAATCCGGCCTGCTTGTTAACATCGTTAAAAGCCGAAAGCATCATATCATCCGGTAAAAACTGTGCTTCTCTGTCTAATTTCTCGTAACGAAAAACAATTTTGTTTTTTCTTCCATAAAAACCGGTCAGGTTTACGGGTTTTTGTTTTCCTGCCGGGTCAAGCAGCCACAAGTCATAACGGTCGTAAACCACAGCCTCACCCTTTTTGGTCCATCCGGCAAAGCCATACGGATTGGCAGCAATGGGGAGGTCGTTTAAAACATCGTAAAATGCGGCATGAATGTTTTTTGAAAGGTTACTATTTCTTTCCGATTGAATATTGTAGCTGTTCCAACTGCTGTCCTGCCTGTTATACCACAAAACAAACTTTTGGTTGGGTGATAACAATACCTGCGAATCACATTTTTTCAAAATCAGCTTGCTGCTACCGGTTTCACGGTTCACCAACCAAACATCTTTATACCAATGGGCATTCCAGGAAGTCATTATCCGATAGGGCTTGTTATTGTATCCCAACGAAAATTTTCCGGCAGCTTTTTTATTGATGGATACCGATTCCAGGTTTATATTTTCAAGCTGAACCACCTTTTTGTTTTTAGGATAAAAAACCGTTGTGTAACTCCGGTTTAGCTCCGATTTTTTCCGCAGTTTTTGCATGGGCTGCAAATAATCATCGTGCCAGGTCCAGATGTCAACGCTAACTTTTTCATCTTTGGTAAGGGTATCTTTAGGTTCGGGCTTAGGTTTGGGTGCCTGCCCAAAGTAAAGCTCATCGCCCTTATCATTAAAAAATATGGAGCCATGGGTACTCACCGACCAGTCTTTGTGCAGATTATTAAAATCAACTCCCGAAACATCTGTTAGCCTCTTTTTTTGTACATCGTAATAAAACAAGCCAAAAGCCTTGTTTTTGATTGTGTCGTGCGACAACGTAAAAGCTACCTGTTTACCCTGCTTATCCAACGAAATATTTTTGGAAACACCCGCATTATAATACAGATCAACAAGTTTCCCGTTGCGTGTATTAAACAACGAAACCCTTACAGAATCAATACTGTCGCCCGAAAGCTGTATCATGGCACAGGTCGCACCGTTTTCCGAAAAAGCGTATTTGCTAACATGAGTAAAAAGTACCGAATCGCCTTCAATGGGATTTAGTAAAAGCAGCCTGCCTGTTTTTTTATAAAATTTATCCTTTGGCTTTTTCTTTGCCTGTTTGGTAGTATCAGCCACCGTATCCTTGGGCGGTTTAATATTTTCGAGGTATATGGCAAGCCATCCCGAATTGGTTTTGGCAGTTTTATAACTTTTTAAACCACTGAATTTAATCTCCCTGCCGGTTTTTAAAATCCGGATTCCAATGGAATCTTTGGGCATCTTATCCTTTTTTACCTTTTTAAGCTTTGCCTTTCGAACCGTGTCAAACTGCGGTTTTATGGTGTAAGCAATCCAGTTATTCAGCGGTGAAAACACCGGGCGGGTTGCTCTTGGTACAGAATCAACATATTCTTTATCAACGTTATAAACATACAAAAAACCATCGCCCTGCTGAGGGTCAATTTCATAGCCGAGCCATTGGCCATCGTTTGATATAACCTGATGTTTCATTGCTTTCCAACCATCGTAAACCGAATGGTCGAGGGGTATTTTTTTATTGGGTTGTGCCTGGGAGGTTAGTACAAAAAAACAAGCTGTCAATACAATTATCAATAATTTATTCATCTGTTTACGATTTTCTGACAATAATAACCAAAATTAAGGTGCAAACGTTTGTTTACACACATTTAAAAATCCTCAAAACGAAGAAGTGTTAACTAATTGTTAACCTTTCTAAAATATGATGGTGTCAAACAATTAAATCGCCTGATTTAATTATCTTTGCAGCGATTTAAAAGTTTGGATAAAGACACGAAAAAGAGAGGATATGAGCTACATACATTTTGACAAAACACAATTAATCAACCTTCAATATTCATTGTCGAAGGAATTGTTAAGAACCAACCGGGCGGGCAGCTATGCCAGCTCCACTATTATCAACACCAACACACGGAAGTATCACGGTTTACTTATTGTACCACAACCACTTATTGATGACAAAAACCATGTTCTGCTGTCAACACTCGACGAAACCATCACTTCCAACAACTACGATTTTCACATCAGCGCCCGCATGTTTGCCGGAGGAGTCATTTTTCCGAAGGGGCATAAATACATCCGCGATTTTGAATCGGACCCCAATCCAAAAATTACCTATCGCCTGGGCCAAATTGTTTTTGTGAAGGAATTTATCTTTTCAAAAAACGAAGACCGTATTTTAATTCGTTACACCCTCGAAGATGCCCAAAATAAGGTAACTTTAAAAGTAAGCCCCTTTTTGGCCTATCGCAACACCCACTCACTTTCAACGGCAAGCACCTGGGTTGACACCCGCTACCGCGAGATAAAAAACGGCATCAGCTGGCAGATGTACAAAGGGTACTCAAGAGTATATATGCAGTTTTCATCAAAGCCAAAATACACGCACGTTCCCGACTGGCACTACAACATCGAATATATAAGAGAACAGGAAAGAGGCTACCCCTTTACCGAAGACCTTTATGTGCCCGGCCATTTTGAGGTGGAAATGAAAAAAGGCGACTCCATCGTAATTTCTGCAGGGTTGAAAGAAGAGACTCCTTCTTATTTTAAACGGCAATTTACTTCCGAAATAAAAAAGAGAACACCTCGCAACAGCTTTGAAAACTGTCTGCTTAACGCTGCCGAAGAGTTTATCGTTAAACAGGAAAACAAAACCATGATTATGGCCGGCTACCCATGGTTTGGCCGCTGGGGACGCGACACCTTTATTTCGCTGCCCGGGTTAACGCTTACCCGCAACGACGAAAAAAGCTTTAAGGAGGTTTTAAAAACCATGATTAGCCAAATGAAAGACGGACTGTTTCCCAATGTCGGCCATGGTAAAGATGCATCGTTCGACAGCGTTGACTCTTCGTTGTGGTTCTTTTGGGCACTGCATCAATACAGCATCATGAAGGGTAAAACCAACACCATCTGGCGCGATTACGGCAAGCCCATGAAACAAATTTTAAATGCCTTTAAACGGGGCACGCATCATAACATAAAAATGCACGACAACGGACTAATTTGGGCCGGCGAAAAGGGTAAAGCACTTACCTGGATGGACACCGTTATCAATGGCAAACCCACCACTCCCCGTACGGGTTATGCTGTTGAGGTTAATGCCTTATGGTACGATGCAGTTGTTTTCAGCCTCGAACTGGCCGAAAAAGCCGGCGACACAACCTTTGTTTCAAAATGGAAAAAATGGCCTGAAATTATTAAAGACAACTTTAACAAAGTTTTCTGGAATAACGAAACGGGTTACCTTGCCGACTATGTGGATGGCGACTATAAAGACATGGCTGTGCGGCCTAATCAAATTTTTGCCGTAGCCGTTCCCAACAGTCCGCTTGATAAAACCAGACAAACCATGGTAGTTGAAATGGTAAAAAACGAACTGCTAACCCCACGCGGACTGCGTACTTTATCGCCTAAAAACCCTTCGTACAAAGGTACTTACAAAGGAGATGAGGTTTCACGCGATTTATCATATCATCAGGGAGTTGCATGGCCATGGCTGTTGGGAGCCTTTGCCGATGCCTACCTAAGGCTGCATGGCGACGAAGGAAAAGCACTGATTAAAAAGCACTACAATGCCTTTGAAGAAGAGATGTCGGAAGCCGGAATCGGCACCGTTTCGGAGATTTATAACGGCGACCCGCCATTTGCCGCCGGAGGAGCTATCTCTCAGGCATGGAGCGTGGCCGAATTGTTACGTATTAAGTGGATGTTAGATAATAAATAGATAAAGTATGAGAGTATTAATGTTCGGTTGGGAATTCCCGCCTCACATAACAGGAGGCCTTGGCACAGCTTGCTTCGGATTGACTAAAGGGCTGTCCAAACACAACGTGGATGTAATTTTTGTCGTTCCAAAAGCCTATGGCGACGAAGACCAACAGGCTGTAAAGCTCGTTAACGCCAGCAATGTTCCTTTCGATATTACCGACGAGGAATACAAAGAGTTTTGGAGCCACATTAAATACATGGAAGTAGGCTCCAACATCATCCCTTACGTTGACCCGCAGGAATACAAAAGAACTTACGAAGAGAACAAAAAAACCGGCGAATCATTTACCAGCAATGTATTCTCGAAACATTACGAATTTTCAGGCAACTATGGGCTAAACCTGATGGAAGAGGTATCGCGTTATGCGCTGATAGCTTCAGGGCTGGCGGCTAAAGAAAACTTCGATGTTATTCATGCCCACGACTGGCTTACTTATCCCGCCGGAATTGCAGCCAAAAAAACATCCGGTAAACCGCTAATTGTGCACATGCATGCCACGGAGTTTGACCGTTCAGGTGAAAACATCAACCAACAGGTTTACGAAATTGAACGCGAAGGAATGATGGAAGCCGACAGGGTAATAACCGTTAGCAACCTTACACGAAACATCGTCATCAACAAGTACGGCATCAACCCTGACAAGGTAATCACCGTTCACAATGCTGTTGACCACTCCATGCTGCAAGATGTAAAAAACATTAAAAAGCCGTACAAAGAAAAACTGGTAACCTTTTTAGGAAGAATTACCATGCAAAAAGGCCCCGAATATTTTATTGAGGCTGCCCATAAAATTTTACAAAAAGACCCTGATGTCAGGTTTGTTATGGCCGGCTCAGGTGATATGCTAAACCGCATGATTGAGCGGGTGGCACACCTTCGCATTGCGGATAAGTTTCATTTTACAGGCTTTTTAAAAGGCAACGATGTGAACAGGGTATTTTCGATGAGCGATGTTTTTGTGATGCCCTCCGTTTCCGAGCCTTTCGGCATCGTTCCGCTGGAAGCCATGCGCTCCAGTGTGCCGGTGGTAATATCCAAACAATCGGGGGTGGCCGAAGTGCTGGTACATGCCCTGAAAATCGACTTTTGGGATATAGATGGAATGGCCGACGCCATTTATGGACTAATACACTACCAGGGGATTTCGACCATGTTCAGAAAACTGGGCAAAAAAGAGGTAGAAGGCCTCAAGTGGGAAAATGCAGCCTTAAAAGTTAAAGCTGTTTACGAATCAATCATTTAATAAACAAGAAATAATAAAATTAAAAATATGAGATCCATTTGTTTTTATTTTCAGGTACATCAACCCTACCGCCTTCGCAACTATCGCTTTTTCGATATTGGCGAAAAACACGATTACTTCGATACTTTTAACAACAGCTTTATTATGCGCCGTGTAGCCGATAAAAACTACCTGCCCATGAATGCGCTGCTGCTCGACCTGATAAACGAATACGGGTCTGCCTTTAAGGTCAGCTTTTCCATTTCGGGCGTGGCACTCGATCAGTTTGCCGAATATGCTCCCGATGTGCTGGACAGCTTCAAACGCCTTGCCGACACAGGCAATGTTGAGTTTCTGGCCGAAACCTATTCGCACTCCTTAGCGGCCTTAAAAAGCAAGGAAGAGTTTGAAAAACAGGTTAAAATTCAATCGGATAAAATCAAGCAATACTTTGGCGTTGAACCCACTACCTTCCGTAATACCGAGCTTATCTACTCCGATGAAATAGGTGCCATGGTGGCCGATATGGGCTACAAAACCATGCTCACCGAAGGAGCCAAGCACGTGTTGGGATGGCGAAGCCCCAATTACGCCTATACCAATGCCATCAATCCAAAGCTTAAACTGTTGCTTAAAAACTTTCAGCTTAGCGACGACATTGCCTTTAGGTTCTCGCAGCAAAGCTGGGGCGAGTGGCCGCTTACAACCGAAAAGTTTGTGGATTGGCTAAACAACATCGACCAAAAAGAAGAGGTGGTAAACCTGTTTATGGATTACGAAACATTTGGCGAACACCAATGGGCCGAAACGGGAATTTTTGATTTTATGAAAGCATTACCGGGGCGAGTTTTCTCGCATTCAAACTATACTTTCAACACCCCTTCCGAAGTGTCCGAAACTTTGCAACCGGTGGGTTCCATTCACGTTCCATATCCCATTTCGTGGGCCGACGAAGAGCGCGACCTTACCGCCTGGCTTGGTAACGACCTTCAGGATGAAGCATTTGACAAACTCTATATGCTTGAGGAGAAAATAAAGAATTGCGATGATGACCAGATTAAACACGACTGGCTGTTGCTGCAAACTTCCGACCATTTTTATTACATGTGTACCAAATGGTTTTCCGATGGCGATGTTCATAAATATTTTAACCCGTATGGTACACCCTACGATGCTTTCATCAACTTTATGAATGTGCTTTCCGATTTCATCATCCGCGTTAACGCAGCATGCGGCACAGATACTGAGGACATGAAAGACCTTAAAGAGATAGCAGGAAAATTGATGGATAAAGTGGAAGATGTGGCAGAAAAGAAAATAAAATCATCGAAAAAACGCGTTAAAAAAACCATCAATCAAAGTAAGAACATAAAGCTTGACGACATAAAAGACATGTCGAATGCCGCGGTTAAAAAGCTAATTAAAGAGGTTGATATTAACGAGTTAACCATTGCCCTGAAAGAAGCGGGCAACGAGGTAAAGGAAAAGGTGATTCCAAACCTCAACAAAAAAGCACGAAAAACCTACGATGAGCTTCAACAGGAACTCGGCAACATTAAAAAGGCCGACCTCAAAAAGTATCAAAAAGCCGTTGAAGCAAAACTGAAAGAGCTTTTTAAAAAGTAACCTTTTGTTAAATAGCATTTGCATTATCCCGGACATCATTTACATGCCCGGGTTTTGCGTGATTGAATACTTTAACCGATTGCTATAACGGCGCGAGGTTAAAACAATAAATAAGTTTGAAATAAAAAGACAAAAAATATATGAAACCGGATTTTGTATTTGAAATAAGCTGGGAAATTTGCAACAAAATTGGCGGTATTTACACCGTTCTTGCCTCCAAAGCAAAAGTTATTCAGGAGCAATACGATGACAACTACATCCTGTTGGGACCTGATGTTTGGAAGGAAACAACGCCAAACCCCGATTTTATTGAAGAGCCTGAGCTGCTGAGCGAGTGGAAAGCAATTGCATGGAAAGAAGGCCTGAAAGTAAGAACCGGACGTTGGAATATTGCCGGAAAGCCACTGGTAATCCTTATCGATTTTACCCCGTTATACAGTAAAAAGGATGAAATTTTTACCCACCTTTGGGAAAGCTTTCAACTGGACTCATTGCACGGCCAGTGGGACTATATCGAGTCAGCTATGTTTGGTTACGCTGCCGGTCAGGTGGTTCAAAGTCTTACCAAATACCGCAACAACAACGAGTTAACCACTGTTGCCCATTTTCACGAATGGATGACCGCTTCCGGGATTCTCTATTTAAAAGAGTCGGCACCGCAGGTAGGCACAACCTTTACCACCCATGCCACCATGCTCGGCAGGTCAATTGCAGGAAACGGATATCCGCTCTACGAAAATCTTAAAAGCTACGATGCCGCTAAAATGGCCGAAAAGTTTAATGTACGCAGCAAAAACTCTTTGGAAACCCTCGCCGCACAACAAGCCGACTCGTTTACTACGGTGAGCAACATTACCGCACTGGAATGTAAACAGTTTTACAATAAAAAACCCGATGAAATTACCATCAACGGTTTTGACGAGCACTTTATCCCCAAGGGAAAAACTTACAACGAAAAACGACTGAAGGCAAGGGCAAAAGCACTCGATATCGCTTCAAAACTAACCGGAAAAACTTTTTCCGACGACACATTCCTTGTTATTAACAGCGGACGCTACGAGTTTCGCAACAAAGGCATCGACTTGTTTATCAAAACCTTAGGAGAGATTAACCGCGACAAAGCATCTAAAAAAGATATCGTAGCCTTTATTGCTGTTCCTGCAGGCCACGGAGAAGTAAACAGTACCTTTACCGCCGGTAAAATACCCGAAGGAACCGACAAATACCTTACTCATTTCCTTTGGAACCCCGATGAAGACCCCATTTTGCGTGAAGCTGCAAACAGCGGATTAAACAATACTCCTAATGAACAGGTTACGCTCATCTTTTTACCGGCTTATTTAGATGGTAACGATGGACTTTTAAACTTCTCCTACTATGATTTCCTCATCGGTTTCGACCTGTCGGTATTCCCCTCCTATTACGAACCCTGGGGTTATACTCCCATGGAAAGCATCGCCTTTAAAATACCAACCATCACCACTTCGGTAGCTGGTTTTGGCGACTGGATAACAAAACATTACAAAGTAAAACACAACGCTGTAACAGTTATCAACCGCCGGGAGGGAAAAGATGAACTTTCCATCAAAGATATCAAAACAGCACTTTTACATCACCTTTTGTCGGGTACCAACACCGACACGAAAAAAGAGGCCGAAGCCATTACAAAACGACTGCTGTGGAACAAACTTGTAAAACATTATTTTACTGCCTGGTCGCATGCCGTTTCCAAAGCATCGGCAAGAGGTGTACGACAGGTTCCTTCGCACATGCCACAAACAAGGCAGGTGGATGTTTCAATTCAAAAAGACCGCCCACAATGGAAGAAGATTCTGATTAAACCGGTACTGCCGGAAAAATTAAAACCACTTAAAGAATTGGCATACAATTTATGGTGGTCGTGGAATACTCAGGCCACCGGGCTTTTTGCTTCCATCCTTCCCGACCGATGGGAAGCACTTGAACACAACCCTGTTAAACTGCTGGAGCAACTCTCGTCAGCCGACCATAAAAAACTGATGAACAACCCTGTGTTTATGGCTGATTTAGAGTCGGTTTACAACACATTTCAAGCTTACATGGCCGAAAAGGAGAAACAGGACGAAACAGCCATTGCATACTTTAGTATGGAATATGGCTTGCATGTCAGCCTGAAAATTTACTCCGGCGGACTGGGTATTTTGGCGGGGGACTATTTAAAACAGGCTTCTGACTCCAACAAAAACTTTATGGCTGTGGGGTTGCTTTACCGCTATGGCTACTTCAAACAAAAGATTACCTATGGTGGCGACCAAACAGCTGAAAGCATTCCGCAAAAGTTTACGCAGCTTCCGCTGATTCCGGTTAGAAACGCCAACGGCAAATGGATTACCGTTAAAATAGCCTTGCCCGGCAGAAATGTTTTAGCCAAAGCATGGCAGGTAAATGTGGGTCGTATTCCGCTTTATCTGCTTGATACCGATATTGAAGAAAACAATCCGGAAGACCGTACCCTGACCCATCATTTGTATGGCGGCGACCGCGAACACCGGCTTAAACAGGAGATGCTGCTGGGGCTGGGTGGTATCAGACTGATAGAGCAGCTAAACAAAAACCCGGAAGTTTTTCACAGCAACGAAGGACACTCGGCCTTTATCGGCCTCGAAAGGGTTAAAAACCTGATGGACAAGTATAAGCTTGACTTTGAAACAGCCAGAGAGGTTGTCAGGTCTTCCACTCTTTTCACTACACACACACCGGTTCCCGCAGGTCACGACACCTTTGAAGAACACCTTGTAAGAGCCTATCTGTCGCACTTTACCAACCACTTAAACATCAGTTGGGAAAAGTTTATCGGCCTTGGGCGCTTTAACCCCAACGATTCCGGCGAACAATTCTCGATGAGTGTGCTGGCCACCAACCTCTCACAAGAGGTAAACGGTGTGAGCCGTATCCATGGAAAAGTTTCGCGCGATATGTTTCAAAAACTTTATCCCGGCTACTACCCCGAAGAGCTACATATAGGCTATGTTACCAACGGTGTACACTATTTTACCTGGACAGATAAGCTGTGGCAGGAGGCCTACGAGAAAACCTTTGGGAAGGAGTTTGTTTTTGATCAGGCAAACCAAAAATATTGGGAAAATATTTATAACCTACCCGACAGCGAAGTATGGAAAATACGGCAAACGGTAAAAGAGGGCATGATTGAAAAGGTGAAAGCAAAACTTAAAACCGACCTCACCTACAGGCAGGAGAACCCCAAGCAGATTATCAACTCGTTATCAGGCCTTAACAAAAACACCTTGATAATAGGTTTTGCCCGCAGATTTGCCACCTACAAAAGGGCACACCTGCTGTTTACAAACCTCGACAGGTTAGAAAAAATTGTAAACAACGCAGCACGGCCCGTGATATTTATCTTTGCCGGTAAAGCACACCCTGCCGACGGTGCCGGCCAGGATTTGATAAAAAGAATCATTGAAATATCGCGCATGCCACAATTTACCGGAAAAATACTGTTCCTCGAAAATTACAACATAACCATCGGCAAACTCCTGACAAGTGGCGTTGATGTGTGGCTGAACACCCCCACCCGGCCTTTGGAAGCATCGGGTACCAGTGGCGAAAAAGCCATTATGAACGGGGTTTTAAACTTTAGTGTGCTTGACGGCTGGTGGGCCGAAGGCTACAAACCCGGAGCAGGCTGGGCCATTGAAGAGGCGAAAACCTATCTTGACCAACATATGCAGGATGAGCTTGACTCCGAAGTTATTTACAATTTTCTTGAAACCGAGATAACCGATGCTTATTACACACGTAACAAAGAAGATATCCCCGAAACCTGGGTAACACACATTAAAAATACCATTGCCGGCATTACACCCCGTTTTACCATGCAGCGCATGTTGGACGACTATTATGAAAAGTATTACAATAAATTAAAAGAAAACGGTAAAACGTTTACGGAAGACCATTTTAAAAACGCCAAAGAGTTAACCCGTTGGAAATGGAAAGTGCTGTCGGCATGGGATAAAATTAGCGTGGAAAGGCTGATTATTCCCGATTCCGATTCGGAACCCATTGACTTTGGTAAACACTTTATTGCGGAAGTTGACCTGAAAATTCCCGGCCTTAACATGGAGGATATTGGTGTTGAGATAATTGCCGGAAATCGTACCAATGGCGATATTGAAGAGATAAAATACCGCCTTCCGCTCATTCCGCGTGAATTTAAAAACAACATTGCCCGCTATGCCATTGAATTCCCACTAAAACAACCCGGCGTTTATGATTACGCTTTCAGGATTTATCCAAAGCACAAATTATTAGCGTACCGGATGGATTTTCCACTGGTAAAATGGATTTAACAAGTAAATGTTTGCCTGTTTATTTCACCTTGTGCGAAGTAATTTCGTAGGTACCTGAAACGGTAGCCGGAAAACTCATTCCCTGCTGCTCCATCTGCATATCAATATCCTGATCAAAAGTTGAATGGGTAACCCATCCGGTTTTTCTGTCCACAGTCATTTCCCCTGTTAAGGTTCCTTTTAACCTGGCAGTTTCATCGGGTGAGGTTATGGTTCCTTTAACGTCAATAAAAGCCTGTTTTCTGGTTGCTTTGGTAAGGGTGTAAGTAATATGCATCTTCATTTCAGCCATACCGTTGGTGGTAATATCGTTGTCCCACGATTCGCCCACCTTAACTTTGTGATTGGGATATACAGCCTGGCTAAAACTACTTTTCATGTTTCCGGCCATTGCATTATCAGCGCCAATAGCCCCCAAATCAACACTCCCCACGGTACCATTAATACTGTTGGTTGTAGTAATTTCCTTGTCAATGAGCTTATTCATCTGGTCAGAAATTTGTGTTCCCAAAGTGGGGTTGTTAAAGGTTGATGAATCACGAGAATCATACTTTATTTCCATTCCCATCATCGTCTGGGTCATTTTAATGGCATTGATGGTTGTGTGAAGGTTAAAACTGTCAGCCACCACATCCGACACCAAATATCCAAACTCAAAATTCATATCCTGATTTATCACCATCGACTGCCCCTGCACCTCCATATCAATTTCCTGATTCATAGCCATGGAAGAGCTGAATTTATCACCGTTTTTAAGGTGATATTGAAGCATAATAGCCTTTTGAGCGTAGGTAGTTGCAAAAAAACCGGGAAGCACAATCAGTGCCATTAGCAGATAAAATTTGTTAACTCTTTTCATTCGTATTTTATTTAATTGGTTTTACATTCTGCAAAGGTAAATAAATAACCACTCAATAATTTTATTTTGTATTACCTGCTTTTCCGTTTC
>Ga0256831_1000923_pt1 | contig 15514 bp, 12 predicted proteins | sample 132544metaG_FD_189087 | JGI IMG/M metagenome (GOLD analysis project Ga0256831, IMG submission 189087) | Hydrothermal vent microbial communities from Lau Basin, Pacific Ocean - 132-544 | ecosystem: Environmental > Aquatic > Marine > Hydrothermal vents | place: Pacific Ocean: Lau Basin | collected...
GAGTTATATATTGGCGTTGTTTTTGCTTAAACTGTTGTGATTTTAAAAAATGAGGTATATAAAGTGAAAAAGATTATTTGTTTGTTTGCTCTTCTGTTTTCTGGAGTTGTAAACGCTACTGTTATCAACAGTTCTGAGTGGGAAGTTACTGCGATTAGTGGCTCATGGGATGCTGCAACAACTGGTTGGTGGTTAGGAACAACTACACCTACAGCTGCTGAAGCTGATGGATATATGTCTGATGGTTACACAGCTTATTCTCCGTCATATAGCAGTCCTCAAAATGGGTATAGCACTTATGATAATACATCAACTTCTGTACTAGAAATTACTTTCAATGATGCCTACAATTTTTCTAATATAGATCTTTGGATAACCAGAAATGTTAGTAGTTCTACAACAATAAACGTATTTGGCCAGAATAGTGGTTTAGGCTGGGAATCTCTTCTTTCCACTACCTCAGGTGCTTTAGGCCTATCTACAGGGTATACTTTTAATTTAGAAGTAGGAACACTTGTACCTTTGGGTTCATCATCTTTTGATCAAATAAGACTTGAGTTTGGTACTCAAGGTCAGGTAATTCTTCATGAGTTGGTTTTTGATGGCACTGTTTCTGCTGTTCCAGAACCGACTTCACTTGTATTACTTGGTCTTGGTCTAGCTGGGATTGGATTTTCAAGAAAACAGAAACTATCAAATTAATTGACTTAATTTGTTTTAGAAAGCCTCAGTCAATCTGGGGCTTTTTTATGTGTAACAAAAACAAAATAGTGTGTTAACACCCCATGTTAATGCGTCCATGTTCGAAGAATACCCATTATATTAAATTCGCGACCATCAAATGTTCTTTATGGCCTAAAATGAAAGGTATTAATGTTTTTTTGTATAAAAAACTGACTTAATTTTAGCTTAAATACAATAGTTTTATAGGTGGTTTTAGCACTTTATTGAAAGAATTATTATCTGATATTCAATATTTTGAGTTAATGCTTTTTGAGCCGGTTTTCACTTGAAATAAAAGAAGCGACCTGTCGTTAAGTGACGCTTTGAACTTTCAACATTTTATTCAATAAGCAAAATAGCCGCTTTTGGTCTAGAGTTTCCGGATAAGAAATCTCTAATTACGCTGATAAGGGGCGATTTTCCTCATTAATAATTTAATGGAAAATTCTACTTTTGAAAAGAATTAATTTTCGGGGGGATTACCTTCTGACCCCATTGGTTTTTGCCGGCAGTTAAACATCACAAAACCTTCAATTATCATTTTACAGGTTGAAAAGTGCCATTGAAGTCCTTATTTTTATAATACTTCTACTGATTGAGGCTCAATGCCAATGCCATCGTATATATTTACCTACAATGAGAAAGATAACAGCTTCCCCGAATACTACCGGGTGGTTAGTCCAGAGGAAGATGCTGAATTTTTGCGCAGGTCGGAAAACCTGACAGGTACTGTCCTGAAGGCAGAAGCTATTGAATTCCTGGAAGAATTGATGGCACGTTACCAATCGAAAAAATCGATAATAACTGAGATGGTCGATGCACCTTACTGGAATTTTATAGAGCTTCGCTTTAATCCCGCCAAAGCTGAGGCGAACGAAAAGAGTAAACCTCAGGGTTATAAGCTCTCTGAGAAAATGAACTGAATATCTTCTGCCTTTAATGAGCCAAATAAAAGCAACTCCGGAGCTTATAACAAACCTCGATGATCTTGCGTCTTTAGCAGATTATTCGCTCATTGACACCCTTAACTGTGATCCTGAAGCAAAGGCAGACGGTGTGGATCACCTGCCGAGACAGGTCTTCAGCGGGCATTATGTGCCTGTAATGCCAACGCCGCTTAAGGAACCCGTTTATATAAGCCATAGTAAGAACTTTTTTAGTGAACTGGGCTTTGCAGACAGTCTGGCACAATCAGATAATTTTATGCGCATGTTCTCAGCAGACCTCTCAAAAATACCCCGGCCGCTTAGAAAGCCTGGCTGGGCATGTGGATATGCTCTATCCATCTACGGAACTGAATACTACCAGCAGTGTCCCTTCCAGACGGGAAACGGCTATGGTGATGGTCGTGCTATTTCCATCTTTGAGGGTGTGATAAATGGCCGACGTTGGGAAATGCAACTTAAGGGTGCTGGTAGAACACCTTATTGCCGTGGAGCCGATGGTCGTGCCGTCCTGCGTTCAAGTATTCGGGAATTTTTAGCTCAGGAACATATGCACTCATTAGGTGTGCCAACATCACGCTCTCTATGTCTATACACCTCTAAAACGGAGAAGGTAAAACGCCCATGGTTTGAACAGGGTTCATATTCAAAGGATCCTGAATTAATGATTGAAGAGGATGTCGCTATCTCGACGCGGGTTGCTCCCTCATTTATAAGGGTTGGACAACTTGAACTTTACGGTCGTCGTGTCCGTAAAAAAGAGCACCCTAAAGCGATGGAAGAGCTTGAAAAGATTGTTTTACACTTAATTGACCGTGAGTACAGTGAGGTAATTGATAAGCGTTTAACAATAGAGGAAAAAATACTCCTGCTTGCAAGAGAGTTCCGCAGTCGCCTCACATCACTGGTAGCAAACTGGATCCGTGTCGGTTACTGTCAGGGTAATTTCAATAGTGATAACTGTGCAGCGGGAGGCTTCACTCTTGACTATGGTCCTTTTGGATTTATAGATATGTTTGACCCGGAATATCAGCCATGGACAGGAGGTGGACTTCATTTCTCATTTTTAAATCAACCACAGGCAGCAGAGCATAACTTTCATATGTTTTGTGCCGCTATACATCCTTTACTTGCGTCGAGTAAGAATGCTCTGGCTAAGCTGGAGGCGATTAGAGGTGACTTTTCTAAAGTGATGCAGGAAGAAATGGAACAAATGTGGGCAGCAAAACTGGGATTGACTACTTTTGATAAATCACTTTTTAAAGAACTCGTAACCCTTATGCTGAAAACTTCCGTCGATTATACTATCTTCTTTCGAGAACTCTCACAAATACCGGAGGACATTACTCCACTCAAAAAAAGCTTTTACAGGAACTCCATTTCTAATGAAAAGATTCTGGAAAGCTGGTTTCTGTGGCTGGATAAATGGAAATCACTCATCAATGTTACTTTGCCTGAGTCCCGTGAAAAGCTTTCTAAACAAATGAAAAGTATTAACCCAAAATACACTCTACGAGAATGGTTCCTGGTACCTGCATATCAACAGGCCGCTGACGGAGACTATTCTCTCCTCAGGGAATTACAGGCAGTTATGACAAATCCATACAGTGAGCAGTCTAAAGCAATAGAAGAGAAATACTACAGGCAAAAGCCTTCTGAGTTTTTTAACATCGCCGGTATATCCCATGTCAGCTGTTCATCGTAATTCTCAATCCCTTATGAGGCCCAACGACCTGGAATGGCCATTTAACCATCATAAAGGCAGGTTAATAAATAATAACCATCATAAAGGCAGGTTAATAAATAATGAAAGGTTAAAGCTCAGGCAGTCTGAGCAGTATGAAACTGTTCCAGGGCAATCAGCTTTAATTCCTCTACCGGCATGGGGTGTCCATACCAGAATCCCTGTACGGTTGGACAGCCGATTTTTTTAATGTAGTCCATCTGTACCTGGGTTTCCACGCCTTCTGCAACTATATGCAGACCCAGTTCTTTTGCCATGGCGACTATGGCTGATACAATCGAATTCTTGTCACCTCTGGATTGAATGGTAGCAATAAAGGAACGATCGATTTTCAGATTGCTTAACGGCAATGTCTGCAAATAACTTAAGGATGAATAGCCTATGCCGAAATCATCTACGGCAATCTGAATGCCGTGTCTGGTTAGACGATTTAATTTGCTGACCACCAGCTCCATATCCTGCACTAATACATTTTCAGTAATTTCAAGTTCCAGTTGTTTTGCACTAATCTTATATTTTTCCAGGGTTTCTATTATAAACAGGCAGAAATTATCCGTTTCAATCTGAGAGGCTGAAATATTGACTGCCAGTTTTAAATTGCCGAAAGCAGGATTAATGGCTATCCAGTCATGCAGGATTTTGCAGGAGGCCTCAATCATCCATTCGCCAATGGTATTAATTAAACCGGTTTCTTCTGCCAGTGGTATAAAGTCACTGGGTGAAACCAGTCCTTTTTCGGGGTGGTTCCAGCGTATCAATGCTTCAACACCGGATATGGTTTCTGTTTTCACGTTATACTGGGGCTGGAAATACACTTCAAACTGGTTTTCCTGGAGTCCTTTTCTAATACCGTTTTCTATGGACAGGTTATGCTGAAACAGATCTTTCATATGGTCAGCAAAAAACTCATGACCATTTTTGCTTTTACCCTTAATATTGGACATGGCCATATCAGCATGTTTAATTAAGGTTTCACTAGTGCTGCCGTCTTCCGGGTAGATGGCCGTGCCGATGCTGAAGGTGACATAGACCTCATTACCGTCAATTAGAAATGGCTGTTTAAGTGCTGTACTGATTTTTTCAACCAGGCTCAGGACATCTTCCCTGGAACTGATATCAGCCAGCATCAGGTTAAATTCATCGCCGCCAATGCGTGCCAGGGTGTCGCTGTCCCGGGTGCATTGTTTCAGGCGTCTGGCGATTTCCTGTAATAATTTATCACCGGCCAGATGTCCAAGAGAATCGTTGACTATTTTAAAACGATCCATATCCAGAAACATGACCGCCAGTTTGCGATTATTCCGGTTTGCCTGTGAGATGGCGAAATTTATTCTGTCCTTAAATAAAATCCGGTTAGGCAGTTCAGTCAGAGCATCATGATAGAGCTGAAAATATATCATTTCTTCTGAACGTTTCTGCTCTGTTACATCTCTCGCAACGCCATAGATACCGTAAAAACTGCCTTCACTGCCTGGAAGTTCAGATGAATCCAGGTTGATTATGATAGAGCGTGATTCAAAACATAAGGCATCCGCACCGGGGTATTTGGGCAGCATTCTGAACTCAACTTTTTGCGCGGTATCAGGATTGCCGGAAAGAGTGTTGAAAGCATATTTTGCTTTTTCCAGATCTTCTTTATGGATAAATTCAGAATAATGATGACCGGTAAATTCTTTCTGGGTATAACCCAGTAACTCAGAGGCTCTTTCGTTAACAAAGACAAATTGCCCCTGCTGATCCAGCATATAAATAATATCAGGTGAGTTATTAACAAAAAAGCGGTAGTGCTTTTCTGAGGTCTGAATGTAATTAGACATTGCATCAAGCTGGTGTTTTAGTTCCCGTTTTTCTATCAGGTTGTTGAGTACTTTAATTAGTTCACTGGGGATATAGGGTTTGTGCAGAAAATCCTTAACACCGTGGCGCATGGCCAGGGTGGCATTTTTAAAAGTCGCTTCACCACTGGTGACAATAATATCGATATCAGGGTAATTTCTGTTAACTTCTTTCATCACCTGAAAGCCGTCAACATTGGGCATAATCAGATCAAGCAATAGAATATCAATGTCCTGTTCAGCCATAATATCCAGGGCTTCCTGACCGTCACAGGCCAGAATACAGCTCATATCGTACAGAGACAGTAATTCCTGGACGCTTTCACGCATTAATTCATGGTCATCCGCCACCAGGATTTTTATAGAATCAGCTTCTTTTTCAGATGCTAACTTCATATTCCCATAAAGGTTGGGACTGTAAAATGCTTCAATATCATTATTTTTATAATTCATAAAATAAAACCCATACACCTGTCTATCAGGATGTTTCAGAAGTTTGGCTTAATTTTCGGGGCAACAGAATAACAAATTCAGCCCCTGTCTTACTTTCCTGCCACGTCCCTGATAATGGTTTGCCTGTATAGCGATTACTGCCCTGTATTGTTCCCCCCAGATCATTTACAAGATTTTTGATAATACTGAGTCCAAGCCCTGAGTGTTCCGTTGACTTGGTACTTTGAACCGGATTAAATAAATTTTTCATAATAGCCTCGGGAATGCCCGGACCGTTATCCATAATACGCAATTCTATAAACTGATTGCCGTTATAATTGACCCGATCACGGGTAATTATCTGGATTTCACCACCCTCCGGCATAGCCTCAACTGCATTTTTAAGTAAGTTGGTTAATATCTGTTTTATGCTATTGGCATTACTGGTAATGGCCGGGATGGATTCATCCAGGTTTAATACGGCTTTGACTCCGGTTTTAAGAAACAGGGAATCTTCAAATATAGAAATCAGCTGGCTGATAAGCTGGTTAATATCAACCCGGTTATTATCGGTTGAAGTGTATTCCGGTACCTCTTTAATTTTCAGCATAATATTGCCGACACGTTCCACTTCTTCCATTAAAATTTCCAGCTGCCCCTGCAGTTTTTCATCGCTGGAATCTTCCAGTTTGTGAGACAGAATCTGTAAATAATTACGGATTACCCCCAAAGGATTATTGGCTTCGTGAACCAGTTTGCGAATGGCCAGTGACTGCTGTGAGTGTTTCTGTTCCAGAATGGATTCAATGCGTTGGGCAATTTCATTATCACGGGAAATTACTTCAGAGGTGGAACGGGAAAATTCGTGTAACAGCCCCTGTTCACGTTTTAATGATGGCAGGCGGCTGGTGCTGACCCCTGTAACCAGAACGCCGAATTTTTCCTGTTGAACTGAGTTCTGGTTATATAAGGATTCCATTAATGGAATACACAAAATCTGTTCTGAATTTAATAATTTCTGTAATTGCCTGTCCAGTACTGAATGATTATTGTCATCGGTTTGATTCTCGGCCATATCTGTACTGGAAAAAAGCGGGACTCGTTTCAGCAGGGCCTGTACCGGCAGGGTCTGTACAGCAGTCAAAGGTATCTTGAACTCTGTCAGCAGTTTGTCATCAATATTAGTACCATGCAGACCATTAAGAGTATCGGAATGTGCATCATATTTCAGAAAAATAGTGTTTGACAGGCCAAATAATACATTAAGGTTTAAAATAACCCGTTCGATTCTTTCTATTTCAGAATGAAAGTTTTCAATTTCCTGCAGAGAACTGGATAAAGCGATGGTACGAACATTTTCAGCCAGTTTAATCTGAATGTTTTCATTATCGCTTTGCAGATCAGCAGGAGAATTAATATTAATTTTCATGCTTCTGGCTGCTTTCTGAACTTCGGCCTGGCTTTTTTCAAGTAATTCTTCGAGAACCGCATGGTTTAAATCAAAAACATCCATAACTTCATTAAAAACCATGTCCCTGTTTTTAAATGGCTCGGAAAGTTTATGAGTGATATTAATTATTTTGATCAGGTGTGGTGTACCAGCCAGATTTTCAGCCGGCTCACGTTGATATAAAATGGCATCACTTAACAGGGTTTTCTGGTCAAACTGCTGAATGATCCAGGCACCGATTTCCGGTATGCTGGAACCAGTCAACTCCTGCTCCATCGCAGTACGCTGCTGGTCAAGTTCAGCCAGGGTTCCAATGTGATTACTAGCCTGCAGTTCATTTAGGCGTTTTACATATTCTTCGAAATTATAGCTTAAGCAGACCAGTTCACCCATTTTGTGTAATAAACCGGCAATATAGGCTTCATCTTTATTGGAGTATCCGGTCAATTGAGCCAGATTTCCGGCAATAGAGGCAGCGCTTAGGGAGCTTTTCCAGAAACTGGTCAAAAAGCCTTTGTCATCAAGATTAAAGCGGGAAAAAAACTGCTGTACTGCAGAGTTAATGGTAATGGTTTTAACCTGCTTTAAGCCCAGAGCGACCACCAGGTGATGAAAGTCTTTATCTTCATTCCATTGGTAATATGCGCCTGAGTTGGCAACTGACATAATTCTTGTTGTCAATGCCGGATCGCTTTGAATGATCTGGCTGATCTGACTAAAGTCAACATCCGGATCAGGGATGATTTCCAGTAATTTTAACAGTGCATGAGGGATGGACGGCAGTTTGCCAAGCTCTGTATGTAAGGTCTGATTGAGTGAAGACTTCTGCATTTTATAATTGTTATCTCATGCAACCACTTAAGAAGATGACCTAAGTGTAGGTAATTTCAACCGAAGTTGCAAGTTTTGTAGATTTAAGACGGGTTGTAGTGATGATAACTTCTTTTGTAAAACTGTTATAAATCCAATATACTCCTTTTATAGCACAACTATTCAGGGGGGCCTGTACTGTTTTATTCGACCTTGCTCAGAGCTGTTTCTCCGGGATGGGTATGCAGAAAAAATAACCTGAATAAAAACGTGAACAAAACAAAAACAACAAATAAAGATATTGCACAGGTTATTGCAATTGCCAGTGGTAAAGGCGGGGTAGGTAAAAGTACCCTGGCTACTAACCTGGGGCTTGCTCTGGCTGAGGCTGGTCATAAGGTTTGTCTGTTTGATGCGGATACCAATCTGGCCAATATTAATATTCTTCTGGGTATTACACCTTTACATACCCTGGAACACTTCTTTAAGCAGAATATTGCCCTGCAGGATATTATTGTTAAGGGGCCGGCAGAAATAGATATTATTTCTGCCGCTTCCGGTGTGTCTGACTTTATTAAACTGTCTCGAACTCAGCAGCAGAAGTTAATTGAAGCGCTGCAGATCCTGGAAAGAAATTATCAGTATCTGCTGATTGATACCGCCGCCGGTATTGACAGCACCAATGTTAATTTATTGCTTTCCGTCCCGTATTTAATCCTGGTTATTACCCAGGAGCCCACATCTTTGACTGATGCATTTTCTCTGCTTCGGGTGTTATTACAGCAGCATTTTAATCGTTCAGTGCTGGTTATTGTTAATATGGCAGACAATAAACGTACAGCACAGTCAACCTTCAGACGTTTTAAAAATGCAGTCAGTCAGTACCTGCATTATAAAGTTTATTTTGCCGGGCATATTTTAAATGATAAAAATATGCCGAAGTCCATTTTAAAGCAGGAGCCTGTTATCCTGTCCAGTCCGGATTCGCCTGCCAGTCAATGTATATTGCGGATCAGTCAACGGCTTGATCAGGCCTTCAATAAGCAGTCAATTAAAAATACCGGTTTAAGTGAACATCTGGCCGAAGTGGCTGCACCGCTGCCTGCTGGTGATCCGGATAGTATCAAAAAGTCTACTGATAGCCAGGCAAATAAAGATGAAAACAGCGACGTTGCTGCAGCAACGATACATGAAAAAGATATGTCCAGAACAAAAGGGGACAAAACAGGGCAGTCAATGTCATCACAAAGGGCAGAGTCTTTGAACTCACCGTTAGAATTTACAGAGAAATCGGCCATGCTTAGAGCCAGTTATCTGGCACGGTTAGCCGGAAATATCAGTTAATTAAACTACTCAGCAGGGACGCAATTCTGGAACAGTAAAATTTAAAAAATACTAATAAACCAGGTATATAAATATGCCCTCAGTAACATTGCTGGAATCATTGTCGATTCTGGTAACAGATAATGATCAGCGTATGCGCGAAAGTCTTCGAGATCTACTCGAAGCCTATGGTATGCAATGCTCTGTGGCAGAAAATGGTCAGCAGGTTCTGGAACTGATCAATCACAGTCATTATGATCTGGTTTTGCTGGATCTGAACCTGACCAGGGTGAACAGTTTACAGTTATTGCGTAAAATGCATAACAAACATCCTGATACGGATTTTATTGTACTCAGCGCTGATACTGGCTTTTCAAAAGATCAGTCAATTTCCCAGCTGGGGGTACTGGAAATTCTTACCAAACCCTTTGATCCTCGTATTTTGCTCGAACTGATAAAAAATATTTCAGAAAATAAACACCAACGTTCTGAAAAATCAGATATGTGCAGCCAGATGGATACTCTGAGTGATGTGGAAAAGACCCTGCAGGAACTGGAAGCTATTATTCATAAGGAAGAACTGCATTTAACCAATGATATTATTAATAACAGCCCGGTGGTGGTATTTGTCTGGAATAATTCTGCAAACTGGCCGGTGCAGTTTGTGTCTGAGAACGTGGTTAATTTACTGGGTTATACCGCCAATGAATTTATTACCGGTAAGGTAAATTACAATAATATTATCCATCCTGACGATATTGAGCGGGTTAATTCTGAACGGGTCAAAAACAGGGGCAATATGCAGTTTTTGCATAAACCTTACCGTTTGATCACCAAAAGCGGAATAGTGAAATGGGTGGATGATTCCTCTACCTGTGTGTGTAATGAGCATGGTGACGTTGCTTATTATCAGGGGGTGCTGGTTGATGTTACCCAACGTGAACTGTCCAGGCAGAAAATGCTGAAAAACCAGCGGTCTTTACAACGTCTGGCTCATCATGATCCTCTGACCGGTTTGCCTAACCGTATTTTGTTGCTGGATCGTCTGAAACAGTCCATTAAAAAAATCAAGCGGATAAAAAAATGCACCGCCTTATTATATATTGACCTGGATAAGTTTAAGGAAATTAATGACAGCCTGGGTCATAATGCTGGTGATAAAGTGCTGAAATCAGTGGCTAAACGTCTGCTGGACAGTGTTCGGGCCATGGATACGGTTGCAAGAATTGGCGGCGATGAATTTATTGTTATTATGGAATCAGTAAGCGATATTGAAGATGTAAAAAAAGTGGCTGAAAAACTCAACCACTCTTTACAACAGTCCGTTAATATCAATACCCATGAATTGTTTGTAACATCCAGTATTGGCATCAGCCTGTCGCCAGATGATTCTGAAGATCCGGAAGAATTAATAAAGAAAGCAGATGCCGCCATGTATCGTTCAAAACAGCAGGGTAGAAACACCTACCATTTTTACCAGAATACAGAGCAGTAAATAAAACGCTAAATGGTATCTGTCCTGGAGTTTCAGGCAAGCTTATCTAAAACACGCTGTATCTTTTCTCTGGCAACATGGGCAATGGTATTAATTGTTTCTGAATCTGCCAGTCCTAATACAGTCACTGGATCCATAAAGCTGACAACTATATTATTAGCCTCTGCTTCACGCAGGATAAAATTACAGGGTAATAAATTACCAGCATTGGGATCCGCTTCAATAATCTGCAGTGCCAGCTTGGGATTGCAGGCACCGAGGATCTGATAAGCAGGAATGCTGACATCCAGTTTTTTCTTCATGGTTGCCTGAACATCAACTTCACTAACGACACCCAGTTGTTCTTCCATCAGAATAGCCAGAACTTTTTCCTTAACCTGACTAAAACTGCCGTTTAAGGTAATATGCATTTCATACATAATTATTGTCTCCTGCTTATTTAATATTAAATGAATTGCAGAAGATTATAGGCTGAACCACTGATAGTGGCAGTGATAATCATCACATAGTAACCAGAGCGAGTGTTTTTAAAAAATCAGGAAAGCCTGAGCCGTTCCTGATGTTTTTTATTCACATTCTTTAAATATCAGTGCATTACATTTTGCACAGATATCGTGGTCTACCCGGTTATAAAGTTCATGAATGGCTGCCTTCTTGGTATCAAAAAAGTGATCCGGGCCGATATTGTGGATAAAACAGGATTTTGCCGCAAACTCGTAAACTGAGGATTTAATACCCACAAAGTAAAGTCCTCCGCCCATGGCTTTTAAGCGGCGGTTTTCTATCACCAGGGCTTCAGCACCAGCAAGATCAATAAAATTTATACCGCTGGAGACAATCAGAATATGTTTGATTTGCTCATTTTCAACAATACGGGCCAGTCGATTCTGAATATAGTTAATGGAGCCGAAATAAACGGACATATCGATACGGATGATTTTGATCTGAGGGCATTGTTTTAAGGGTATCTTTTCAATATTGACCAGTTTTCTATGCGGTGTAGAGGGGTCAACCGAGAGGGTTGGAATATGTGGTGTGGAGGTTTTGGCCAGGAAAAAGACCAGGGACAGTATCACGCCCAGGTAAATGGCAAATTCCAGTTCCAGGAACAGGGTAGCAAAAAAGGTGGTCAGCAAAACCGCCGTTTCTGATTTACTCATGGTCAGAACCCGCTTAATATGAGGAAAATCCACCAGGTTATAAGCCACTAATAAAATCACTCCGCCCATGGCGGCAACGGGTAAATAGGCCGTTAAAGGGGCAATCAGCAGTACTATCAGCATTAATAATAAGGCTGCAAAAATTGCTGATAAGGGGGTTTTTGCTCCGGCTTCATAATTAATACCGGAACGGGTAAAGGAACCTGAACCGGCGTAACTGGAAAAGAAACTGCCGGTAATATTAGATAAACCCTGTCCGATAAACTCCTGGTTAGCATCAATGCGCTGATTGGATTTACTAGCAACGGCCCGGCTGATGGAAACGGCTTCTATCAGCCCCAGTAGGGCCACTGCAAAAGCTTCGGGAGCCAGAGTTTTAATGGCCTCCCAGGAAAAGTCAGGTGTAGAGAAGGGTGGTAAATGAGCCGGAATTTCCCCGACCAGTTTAATGGAGTCTGTGCTCTGCTTGAAATACAGCGCCAGTAAAGCACCCACTACCATGCCGATCAGCAGATTTGGCAGTTTGGGCAGAAATATTTTGGTGGCCAATGCTGTCAGCAAAGTGACCAGGGCAATACTAACCAGGTAAGGATTAAGATGGCCAAGATCAGTAAATATATCTAACCAGACATGTAAAAAGGTTTCCCCCTTGGGGATCACTATGCCGGTAATATGCTTCATCTGGCTGGTGGCAATTAAAATAGCGGCCCCGGCAGTAAAGCCGATAACGACAGTGTGAGAGACAAAATTAACCAGTGAGCCCAGACGCCCAATACCAAAGGCGAGCTGATAGACACCGGCCAGGAAGGTTAAGGTCAGTGCCAGAGAAATAAATTCTGGACTACCGGGGGTTGCATGATTGCTTATGGCAGAAAAAACCACAATGGAAATTGCGGTGGTTGGCCCTGAAACAAGATGATGAGATGAGCCAAAAAGCGCTGCAATTATAGGGGTAACCATTGCGGTGTATAGACCGTATTGAGGCGGTAAACCGGCAATGGTTGCAAAGGCTACGCCCTGTGGGAGTACAATAACGGCCCCGGTCAGGCCCGCCAGAAAATCAGCTTTTAAGGTTTCCGGAGTAATTAATTTGAACCATCTGAGAAACGGAAACAGAGTCATTAAATTCATTGCTACTTCCTGTATAGTAGAAAAATACCAGGGGTATTCAGTAGTCCCTGGACTCAGAGCCTGAATAATACCCCTTGTATTACTAAGTTATAAAATAAGTTATCAAATAAGTTATCAAATGATTGAAAAAAAAGGATGCATTACTTATAGGATTTCGGTTCTTTAATTGCCGGCAGGATCTGGCCATTCATTAATACAGCCAGGTACTGGATATCATTGTGGTTTTTTAACTGCAGCAGATAATACCAGTAGTTATCTTTTTCATGTTTTTTTACTTTCTTTAATTCAATTTCATTGATCTTCAGGGCACTCATTTCAGGCTGGGTTTTTAACCAGCTGTTTACCTTGCTCACCAGCTCATTAATGCCTAAAGGCACATTGCCTTCGCCGGGGATCCAGACAGATGTGTTGTTAATATCATCTTTTTTGGCATACACAATAATGGTTGCATCATCCATGTAGTCAATAATTTCCAGGGGGAACTGAAAAGCATAGCTCTGACTGAAGAAGCCGAATAATAAGATAGCAGGAAATAATTTGTTTAACATGATTGAAACCTCTAAAGATTGACCTGAAACAGTTAATCATTAATAGTAATTAATAAAGCTCTCCATTATAGCATAGGTAGTTTTTTGTCTAAAGAGAGCCTTTTTCTCAAAGGTTTAACTGATCAGGGCCGGATCATACTTTGATTAAAATATGATCAATATGCATAAATATTACATTTATAGCCACTGAGTATCCATTAACCGTGCTTCTTGATGAAGTTTCGGCAGCAGGGACAATAAATTGCTCCTGCATTTATTGCATTCCCGCCTTCCATGGCGGTCATGCTGCCGAAAAGCCTCCATGGATGGATTCACTGCGTCTTCAGCTAGGAGTACGGTCAATGGATGCGGTATTTGCGTCTAAATGAGAATTGTTAAAAGTATGCTCCCGCCCTGTTTAACTGATTAATTTAGGTTTAATGCAGTTTGCTTAATTTTTTAGTGCTATCTGCCAGGCTTTGGCACCAGGATTCCAGTCTGGCAGTACTATGCGTCTGGCTGCCTGGTTATTGAGCTTGAAATGGTGCAGGTCTGGCCTGTGGGTATGACCGTGAATGAGTGTTAAGGTATTATTTTCAAGCATTAATTTTTCCACAGCCTGCTGGTTTACATCCATGATTTTCGTGGGTTTTTGCTGGCCCCTCTGTTTGCTTTGCTCGCGCATGGAACGGGCTATGGCAATACGTTCTTCAATTGAGCGGGATAGGAAGTCCTGTTGCCATTGAGGATCATGGACCATTTTGCGAAATGCTATATAATCGGTATCATCGGTACACAGCTTATCTCCATGAGAAAGCAGGATGGTTTCCCTTCCCTGTTCTGTCTCAATGTCCAGAGGAAAGGGATCGTGAATTAAGCGGCATTTTGCAGCCTGTTCAAACTCCCTGCCCAGTAGAAAATCCCGGTTGCCGTGCATGACATAAACCTTAATACCCTGCTCGTTGAGGCGTCTGAGTTTTTTAATAACATCCTGGTAAAAGGGCAGGGAAGCATCATCTCCCAGCCAGACTTCAAATAAATCGCCCAGAATATAAAGCGCCTTGATCTGGTTTGCCTGTTCCAGACAGGAGGTAATAAATTGATTAAAGCAGGTGTGAATATCCGTACGTGCGGGGTCGAGATGAAGATCGGAAATAAAAAGCAGCTTCATAAAACAGGGGCCGCTGTACTGAACAGCAGCCCTGATAATAGCTTAACTATTAAATGATTATTCGACGGTAACTTTTTCAATGACAACGTCTTCGACGGGTACATCGGAGTGAAAGCCCTTGCTACCAGTGGCTACGGATTTAATGGCATCAACGACATCCATTCCGTCTACCACCTTGCCAAATACACAATAGCCCCAGCCGTCCGGTGTTTCACTGCGAAAATCCAGGAAGTTATTGTCTTTAACATTAATAAAGAACTGGGAAGAGGCAGAATGAGGATCCGGTGTTCTGGCCATGGCAATGGTACCGCGCTCATTGCTTAAGCCGTTATTGGCTTCGTTCTGAATATTACTGCGGGTTTCTTTTTCATCCATGCCGGGTTCCATACCGCCGCCCTGGATCATAAAACCGTCAATTACACGGTGGAAAATAGTGCCGTCATAAAAACCGTCTTTGGCATACTGCTCAAAGTTTTTACAGGTTTCAGGTGCTTTTTCATGGTCCAGTTCAATAGTAATGGTGCCATGGTTGGTTTGCATTTTAATCATAAGTTTTCCGTTTTTTGTAAATTTAACTATTCAGTGTATCTGACCGTGACTGACTACCGGTCCTGTATTTCCGGGGGCGCTCAAGTACCTCCATGTACCGGTTTAGAACTTTTCAAAACCCCGTAAATACAGGATCGGCAGCCAGTCACTCTAAGGTATTCCAATTTATGCTGAATAATTACTATTAAGTTAAATATATATTGAGTTACAAGTTATTGAA
>Ga0256831_1000924_pt1 | contig 15511 bp, 10 predicted proteins | sample 132544metaG_FD_189087 | JGI IMG/M metagenome (GOLD analysis project Ga0256831, IMG submission 189087) | Hydrothermal vent microbial communities from Lau Basin, Pacific Ocean - 132-544 | ecosystem: Environmental > Aquatic > Marine > Hydrothermal vents | place: Pacific Ocean: Lau Basin | collected...
ATTTATCTGCATAGATTATTCTACCGTCATGGCACAACTGAGCCTGACGATGGAAGAGCAGCAATACCTGCAGCAGAAACAGAAAATCACCATGTGTATTGATCCCGACTGGATGCCGCTGGAAAAAATTGAAAATGGTCAGCATATTGGTATGACTGCAGACTATATGAGTATTTTAGAAAAAAATATCGGAATACCGATTAAACTGGTTAAAACCCAATCCTGGGCACAATCTATAGAATACGCCAAAGCTAGAAAATGTGATATTTTTTCTCTGGCCATGCCGACTGCAGAACGCCTGAGCTATATGAATTTCACTCGACCCTATCTTTCTATTCCTCTGGTTCTTGCCACTCGAAACGATAAATTTTTTATAGCGGATCTGTCTAAAGTAAAGGGTAAAAAAGTGGGTGTTGTAAAAGGCTATGCCTTTGGTGAGATCCTGCGTAAAAAATATCCGCATATGACTATAGTTGATGTGGATTCACTTCATGAAGGTCTGGAAAAAGTCAATCAGGGTGAATTGTATGGCTTTATTGATACCCTGGTAACTATCGGTTATGAATTTCAGAGGAATTTTGTCAGTGAGTTAAAAATTGCCGGTAAGTTTGATGAGAAATGGGAGCTTGGTGTAGCGACTCGTAATGATGAGCCACAGCTGCAGCCGATTTTTGATAAAGCTATTAGTGCTATTTCAGAAAAACAGAAACAGCAGATACTCAATCAATGGCTGGCTATTCGTTATGAAAAAGTCATTAATTACAGAGATTTATGGCAATGGCTGATACTTCTGGCGGTTATACTGACATTTTTACTGTATCGTTTTTATGTACTGAGAAAATATAATGAAAAGCTACAGCTTATTTCTGTTACTGATAATCTAACTCAGATGTTTAACCGCATAAAACTTGATCAGGAACTAATAAATCAGGCCAATCTTTATCAACGTTACCAGCAGCCTTTTAGTGTGATAATTATAGATATTGATCACTTTAAAGCGGTAAATGACCAGTATGGGCATCAGAGTGGTGACATTGTGCTGATGGAATTTTCACAGTTAATTAAAGACAATATTCGTAAAACTGATATTCCGGGGCGCTGGGGTGGTGAGGAGTTTATGCTGATCATACCAAATGCCGGTCTGGAAGACGCTGTCATACAGGCAGAGAAATTAAGATTTCTAGTTGCCCGGCATTCCTTTAAGGTGACAGGTCATTTAACTGCCAGTTTTGGCGTGGCGCAATTTGGAGCAGAGATAGCAGGTGGAGAGCCTGACAATTTCCAGCAGCTGATTGCTCGGGCAGATAAAGCGCTTTATCAGGCCAAGGAACAGGGCAGAAATCGAGTTGTTAAACTGTAATTTCTGTTTTTCCTATATGATTTAGTAGATAAATTAGGTAAAACCCTATTGCAAGTCCTGTTATTTTTGCATATCCTGTGTCCAAGACTATTGGATTATTTTTTTAAATAGGTTATAGTCGGTTAGCCTGCAATGACTCAAGGCGGTTTTTTCCTAAGAATTATCATTATGATTTTCTTTATTATGGTTTTTTTTAGGTAGTTAAATCCTCATTGTTTCATATGCACAATATCAATATTGTAAGTGGTAATTCAGTCTGACTGAGTGAATACTTGCTTTGTAATTTAAGTTAGTTTTAGGATTTATACAATGAGTACTGGTACAGTGAAGTGGTTCAACGAATCTAAAGGTTATGGCTTTATTAGCCCTGATGATGGAAGTGATGATGTTTTCGTACATTTTCGCGCTATTCTTGGTGACGGTTTTAAAACTCTGAATGAAGGTCAGAGTGTAACCTATGAAGTGGAAAAAGGGCCGAAAGGCTTGCAGGCTGCACAGGTTCAACCACAGTAAGCGATAAAATTGCTGTGTAAAAAAGCCCCTTATTCTTATAAACAGAACAAGGGGCTTTTTTTATGCCTGTTATTTATATGACACATTGCCTGCTCACTGTGTGAAGACGCTGTGTACCTGTTCAGACATAGCTTCTCGTATCATTTTTAAAATGGTCTCTGAGTCCGTCGCATGGGGTAGTGTGGCATACAGCTTGCCGTCTTTACCAATAATATAGGTCTCTGAGGTATGATCCACGCTATAATATAAAGTTGAATTGGATAAGGGGACTTTCTCATAAAATGCGCCATATTGAGCAACAACTGGATCCAGATCCTCTGGAGCCGCACTGAGTCCAATCATGTCTTTATCAAAATACCCGACATAGTCTGCCAGGATTTCAGGTGTGTCTCGACCTGGGTCAACGCTGACAAAAATACTCTGGAAATATTTTTTCTCTTCCGTGCTCAGTTGCTCAATAGCACTGGATAATAAGCTTAAACTGGTTGGACAGACATCAGGGCATTGAGTATAACCAAAATACAGGGCCACCACTTGGCCGCGAAAATCACTTAAGGATACCCAGCCATCTTTGCCAATCAGGCTGAAATCCCCACCTTTTACCTTGTTCATATCCTCAGTAGAATCTGCTGATTGTGAAAATACCGGACTCGCCGGTATTAGCATAATTGCTGAAAAGAACAGCAGTGATAAAAATAACCGGTATTTTAAAATATAAGTTATCATGATTTATGATCTTTTTTGGGTTCCTGACATTGAGGATCCTCTGGTATGGAATTAGAGTCTGCTTCTGACTCTGGCTCAAGTGATTCTGATAAGTGGTATTGTTTGATCAGTCGTCTTAGACGTGGTCTTGAGATCCCAAGAATTTCACAGGTTTTACCCTTGTGACCATCAGCTGCTTCCAGGACTCTCTGAATGTGCAGTTTTTCTATATCCTGTAAACTTAACTGACTTAAATTCATCGTATGTTGAGGGTGTTTTTCTATGGGTTCTGGAATATGCTGGATAATTTTATCCGGTATCAAATCAGTGTTAATAACATCTCTGGTGGACATGGCGACTGATTTTATCAGCACATTTTCCAGTTCCCGCACATTACCCGGCCAGTCATAATCACATAAGGCCTGCATAACATCAATGGTTACCCGGCTGACATTACGGTTCATTTCCTTATTTGCCCGTCCTAAGAGAACCTGAGTCAGGTCAAAAATATCTTCCTTGCGTTCTCGCAGAGGAGGGATATGGATATTCACCACCTGCAGACGATAAAATAAGTCTTCACGGAACTGACCCTGTTTAACCTGATCAGAAAAATTAATATTGGTGGCTGCAATCACCCGGGCATTGGTGGTTTGAGTGCTTTTCCCCCCAACCGGGATAAATTCCTTCTCCTGCAATACTCTTAATAGTTTGGCCTGCATATTAAGAGACAGCTCACCGACTTCATCCAGAAAAATAGTGCCGTTATTGGCTAGAGCGAATTTACCTGTCTGTTTATTGACTGCACCGGTAAAAGCTCCTTTTTCATGTCCAAACATATCAGATTCCAGTAAGGTTTCCACTAAAGCAGCACAGTTAATGGCAATAAAAGGCCCTGAGGCTCGTTCACTGGACAGATGAATGGCTCGGGCAACCAGTTCCTTACCGGTACCGCTTTCACCGGTAATCAGTACAGAGGCCGGACTTTGAGCTACTCTGCCAATAAGTTTGAAAATATCTCTCATAGCAGAGCTGCTGCCCACCATGGTATTCAGATCGGAATCTGAAAAAGGAGAGGATTCTATCTGAATATCATCAGCAGAGTCAGATTGTGACAATAACGCTTTATTAACTGCTGCATCCAGTTCCGTTAAATCAATGGGTTTATGAATATAGTCATCTGCACCATCCTGCATAGCCTGAATGGTACTGTTCATATCATGAAAAGCAGTAATCATCAGAATACGACTATTAGCAAAGGTCAGCTTAATATCCGGCAGTCCTTCCAGACCACTACGTCCAGGCATACGGATATCAAGAATAATTATTTCCGGCTGTATCCTGCCGGCCTGTGCCAGACCTTCAGCTACAGAATGGGCCAGGGCAACACTATGTCCCTGACCCTGAAAGTGCATCTGCAGCATTCGGCAGCTTGCTATGTCATCATCAATAATTAAAATGCTACTCATGATCCTGTCTTTTAAAATTTAAGTCTCTAAAGGGCTTGTTATACTTATGATGCAGTCTGAATTTCTATGGGTGATGTGGGTAATATAATAATCACATTAGTGCCCTCATGAAGCTCTGAGTTAATAATAATACGGCCTTTGTGCTGTTCAATAATACGCTTTACAATGGCCAGACCCAGGCCAGTACCTTTGGCGCGGGTAGTAAAAAAAGGTTCAAACAGCTTTTCCCGGGTTTCATCGTCAATACCACTGCCATTATCCTTGATCTGAATCTCCAGCATGGGTCCCATTTCCGTTATAGTAACAAAAGCATAAATGGAAATAACCAGATTCTCCTGATGTTGCTGCTCCAGTGCCTGCAGTGCATTGGTTAACAAATTTGAAAAAACCTGTCTCAGCTTGGTTTTATCGCCGTAAATAGTCGGTAAGCCGGTTTGGTAATCGGTGTTAATTTTAACCTTATAATCTTCTATCTGTTTCTGGACACTGAGTAAAGAAGTATCCAGAAGTTTTTCAATGGAAAGCCATTCAAGGGTCAGCTGATCCGGTCTGGAAAAACTTAATAAATCGCGCAGAATAGCCTCCATATACTGTACCTGCTCAAGACTGATATGGATCAGTTCCTTACCTTCTTTGCCAACCGGTTTATCAGTTTGATGCTGCAGGATCTGCATGCCCATTTTGATGGATGACAGGGGGTTTCTCAGATCATGGGCGATCATGGTTGCCATTTTTCCAATGCCGGCCAGCAGCTGATTTTTTACAATTTCCTTATTGCGTAATTCAACTTCTTCTGCCAGTTGTTTCTTTTCTGTAATATCTTCTTTTACTGCCAGAAAGTGGGTAATATTACCATCTTTATCTTTAATGGCTGAAATTCTAGCAGACTCCCAGTAAAGCTCACCATTTTTCTTTTTATTATGAAATTCACCCACCCATTCCCGACCGGCTTTTAAAGCCTCCCACAAATCTTTATATTCATCCTGGCTGGTCTCTCCTGATTGCAGGATTTTAGGATTTTTTCCTAACACTTCATTTTTGGTATAACCGGTCAGTTCAGTAAATTTGGGGTTTGAATATACTATATGCCCGGAGGTGTCGGTGATCATAACGGTGTTTGGACTTTGTTCCACGGCCTGACTGGCTTTGCGTAGTTCATTTTCAATATATTGCTGTTCAGTAATATCAGTACCAATAAAGGTAATACTAACGGGTTTATTATCACTATCATAAGAAAGCGTGCTGCGCCAGCCGATTAAACGCCTCTGGCCGTTTTTAATAATAATTTCGCCTTTACCTTCACCACTGACGGAGGGAGAGTTAAAATTGTTTTTAAACTGTTTTTCTCTGCTTTCTCGGTCTGCTTCAGCCACAAAGTGGGTAAACCATTTAGTTTCCAGTATCTCTTCCTTGCTATAGCCGGAAAGCTTGATAAAGGACTGGTTGCAAAAAATAATTCTACCGGATTGATCCAGTGTTAAGGCAATAAAATCCATTGACTCAAGAATATTTCTGAAACTGCGATCATATTCACTTTGTGCTTCGGCTTTTAAATTGGCCACATGAACCCGGGCCAGAAGAAAGGAACCGAAAACAATAACCAGAAATATAATTTCGTAAAAAAGGGCATTTCTGCGAATAAACTCAACATGTGACTGGTGCAGTATAGTGGGTGGTGCATAAGCAATAATTTTCCAGATATTCTGCGGTTGCCGGGTATCGTTTTTTTTGGCGTTATTGACATGGATGGTGGCATAAGTGAGCAGGCTGTCATCAAGGTGCTTCTGGGTCAGGCGATTGTTATTCTTAATCTCCTGCCAGAGTTCAGGATATTCTCTGGCAAAGGTTTTGTTTCTGGAAAACATAAAGTCCCATTCATTTTTTCCCTGTGGATGCATCAGCCAGTATCCCTGAGCATTGACCAGCATAATATGATTGGCAATGTTTGCAGTAGCACGTTTAAATTCAGTAAGCAGTTTTTTACCATCAAAATTGAGTATTAATACCCCGGAACGCAGGTTATAACTACTGTATACAGGTATGCCGACACGAATTGTTGGTTTGTATGGAGATTCAATCTGGTTGTTTTCAATGTTCAGGTCAAAGGGTGACCAGTATATTTCATCGCGTTTGAGATCAATCGTGTTAGCTACATAGTAGCGATTATCTTTTGTTTGTAATTGATCTTCATTGACAGCAATGGGATGGCCGTTATTATAGTTTACTCTGACAATTTCCTTGCCGTTGAGATTAAGGAAGCGGATTTGATCATAAATTTTACGATTTTTACTGAAGCTTAAAAAATCCTCTTCAAGTATCTTTCGGGCGTGCGGGGTATTGATAAAACCATTGCTCGCTTCATTATGTTCCTGCAGATATTTTATGTCTGAGACAATATCCCTGAGGACATTGTTTACGGTAATCTGAGCCAGTCGTACATTGAGTAAATCAGTACTTTCCAGAGTTTTTAAATTGGCTTTAATGTGCAGGGTGTAATGCAGTGCAATGCCGATAATGAGCGCGATGGATGCCGGGATCAGAAAAAACAGAAAGTGCCAGATAAAGGACTGTGATTTACCGGGGAAAAAGAAACCGCTAGGACTTCTATTCTTGGGCAGGCTCCCAGGTTCTGGGCGGTGTATCATCGCATGCACCGCAGACTGATCTCACGACGTACCCGGTGTATATAATCATCAACCGGCTCATTGGAGTGCTGTGGAAGTAGATAAACCAGTTTGGCAGCAATAATATAAGGTCTGCGAGAGCGGTTCCCCGCCGGTGAACGTTTAGTTACAATTTCCCGCAGATTGTGGATGGCCAGTTCCGGATCTTCACAGAAGCGCGGTAAAGTCACTGACTGGCTATACCACTGGATGGCCTGTGAGATAAATAAAATAATCAGCAGAATAACGGCTAAAAATGGCATGGTTTTAAACGAGGTTGGCTGAAACTCACAGGTTTCTTTATCGGGCTGTAAATTATGTGAATTCTGCTGATTCATTATGCAATGGTTTCTATAAGCGGTTTATCTGCTGTCGGAGTGCTGTGAATTATGCTGCTTTTCGGATTAAGCTCAGAGATAATAGTATGGGCTTTCTGGCGGGCAGATACAATACGATCCCTGATGGATACTCCGCCGATGTAGTTGGCTTCCAGATGCAGGCCGGGCAGGGAGTGTAGATATTGCTCAATAGCGGTTAATTTGTGGCAATAATCTCTGCTGTAGAGAGGCAAAGCCTGCTGATGTTTATCGACCCGGGCCATTATGGGAGCCTGAGTAATACCCAGTAATGGTTTAATATCAGAGAGTACTCGTTCTATACTGGCCTGTGAGGATAAATGAATATCGTCAGGATGTCTGGAACCACCCAGATAACTGGACAGCAGCAACTGATTGTCCGGGGCGCGGCCGGCAAATATGGAACTCATCCAGAGATTGCCGTTAATAGCCATATTTTCCTGCCGGGGAACCAGAAAGCCGCTGCTGTTCAGTGGATGATGTACCCCAGAGCGTTCAAACCCCAGATGAACAACCGACAGAGGAGCATAGTCTATAGCCTGTAACACAGAGCTCAACTGTTCATGAATCGGTCTTAATATTTCTGCAGCACTAAAAGATGGCGTGCTTATAATAACGTGTTTTGCAGTAAGTGAGTGCTCACTATTATCACATTGTGCTGTCACTTCCCAATGGTCTTTCGAGTGCCGGATCAACTGGGTAACCCGGTGAGCGGCTTTAAACCCCATGGCAGGCAGACGTGCCAGTCGTCTGGGCAGGCTCTCCATGCCATCATTAAAAGAAAAACTTTCCGGGTTGCGGGCGGTGCGGGTGCCGGTTATTTTATGGGCTGTAATGCCTGCAGTGATACTGCCGAAACGCTGTTCCAGAGCGGTCAGTCTGGGGATCACATAACGGGCGCAGGCATTATCTGGATCCGATGCCAGGGTACCTGAAATAAAGGGTTCCATGGCTTTTTCCAGAAATTCCCGGCCCAGACGACGGCTAATAAATTCACTGACAGTTTCGTCTGTTTTATTGCTGCGTCCAATAAAGGGTTCTGCCAGCAGACGAAATTTACCGGAAGTAGACCACAAAGAAGAAAAAAACAGGCCGCCAATAGTCATGGGTAAGGATTCTAATTTGCCCTGATGGATAAGATAACGTTTACTTTGTGACCGCAATAGTCGATCCGCACGGTATTGCTCCATACCCGTCTGATGAAAGAATTGATCCACCTCAGGTTTGAAATTCATAATCATAGAGGCGGCACGCTCAGTCTGAAAGCCCTGGCAGTGATCTGTCTGAATTTTACCGCCGGGACGCTCAGACTGTTCCCAGACCTGTATTTTCAGGCCGCTTTGAGCCAGATACCAGCCGCTAGCCAGGCCGGAAATGCCGCCGCCGATAATCAGTACATCCAGATCGGTTGCTATGCTCATGGTTTATTATCCATATCGGGTTTGTTAAATGGGTGCTTATGGCCAAAACGCCTACTGATCATGGCGGACAAATGCTCTGCCTTAACGGTGTTTTCCCCTAACTCATGAACATAGGCTTCAGCCCGCTGTTTGATCATTTTCTGCAAAAAACCGGGAATATGAGACAGACGTTCACTGGCCTGAGGCTGCCATTGAATGAGCTGTTCACTGCTAAAAGGCTCAATAATCGCCTGACCTTGCGGGACATAGGCACAAAAAGGATCGGCATCCATAAGCTCGCCGCCCAGAGCAACAGGACGGGCCCGGCAGCCGCCGCAGAGTTTCTGATATTCACATTCCCCGCAGGCACCCTTAAGCTGGGGATTTCTCAGCTGCTTAAAATCAGGTGCTTCATCCCAGATGGATAAAAAACTTTGCTTATGTATATTGCCGACAGATTGTTCAATATAGGGACAGGCAGTAACATTCCCTTCAGGTGTGATACGACAGTAATGGCTGCCGGCTATACAGCCGTCACCCTCAGAACCACGGACACGATTAATTGGTGACTGGGGATTTAACTGGTAAGCAATGCGTTTGTAATGTGGTGCGCAGCGGGGCCGAACGATCAGGTCAGGATATTGAGACTGAGCATTAATAATTTGTTTTAACACCTGTTCATATTGTTCAGGGCTGAGATCGGACACTGATTCTGCCCGGCCGGTGCAGATCAGAAAAAAGAAATTGATCACCCGGGCACCTTTGGTACGGGCAAATTCAATGATTTGATCCAGTTCATGATAATTCTGCCGGGTGACCGTAAAATGGATCTGAAAAGAAAGATTTTGGGTACGACAATGCTCAATACCGGAGAGGGTTTTTGACAGACTGCCCGGTAAGCCGCGAAAATGATCATGATAACTATTCAGCAGGGAATCCACACTGATCCCCACGCCCAGGACTCCGGCTTCTTTTAAGCGGCTTACACGCCGGGCAGTCAGTAAGGTGCCATTAGTACCTACCACCATTGTCAGACCCAGTGCTGAACCGTGTGCCAGCATTTCTTCCAGATCGGTTCGTGCCAGAGGTTCTCCGCCGGTAAGCACTACCATAGTCTGGGTGCCGCGTGAGGCTACCTGATCCAGTAGCTGATTAACTTCAGCAACACTTAACTCATTAGCAGAACCATTTTGTAATGTGTCAGCATCCAGATAACAGTGTTCACAGGCAAGATTACAGCGCCGAGTAATATTGATGGCCAGTAGAAAAAGTTCATCGTGCTGTCGTTTTGGGGACAAATGTTTTGAAGTCAGATTAAACATCTGCTAAACCTGATTTTTAATCTGCTGGGTAATATTGTCAAAAATTTCCAGAAACTGGTCTAAAAATTCTACTGTAATATGTGTCAGGTTTTGTTTGCGGGCAGTAACCATACATGCTTTGCGCAGTATATTATGGCGGGATCCATCGCTAATATTCTGTAATTTATGCAGTGCATCGTCATCCCAGGGTAAATCTATCTGTGCTGATGAGCTATCCATAGAAGAAAAAGGACAGCGGGATACTGGCTGCTCTGAGCTTTCATTATCAGTCTTTTTGTTATTGTTATCGTTATTGTTAGTCTGCTGCTTAAGCTGCGGGTTAACAATAAAGGGCAGTATATGCTCATTGGTGACCAGCGTAGATTTTTCTGTCAGAGCCCGTTTTTCAGCACGCATTTTAGTATTATGTCTGAGTGTCGGATCATTGACCTGCTGCAATAATTGCTCTGCTGCTTCAGACCAGTCCATATCAAAAGCACCGGCTGTTACCTGACTGGCTTTTTTTGCTCGACTTGCGGCATCGACCAGATTGTCCAGATTTTTCATACCGGCAGGACACATATTTCTGGTAGCTTCCTGGACTATACCAGCAGTGATAACGGTATGACCTTCAGTTTGTGCATAACGTAAAATAGCAGCCCGAGCCATATTCTGTACGAAAGGAGGAATATGCTGCATGGCCTGTTCTGCCTGCGTTGTCCAGGAGGTGGTAGTTTCAGCCAGTAATTCAAGCTCCGGGGTGTATTGCCTTTGGGTTAATAATAAGGCACAGGGAGAATTGCGCAGCAGATTTTCGGTATTGCCGCCAATATCCAGTTCATCATCACAATGAATACCCGTTTTTCCCATCAGCAGCAGGCTGGCGCTAGTTTTCTCAAGATATTGCTCTATAGCATGATGCGGCTTGCCGGTCAGCAGATGGGTTTCAATAGTAATTGCAAAATTTTCGGCTAACTGCCGGGCAACATCCAGATGGCCCTGATAGATTTTAGCCAGACCATCATCAATAATTTCTTCGTGTAACTGTTCCTGTTCTTTAAAACGAAAAACCTGACCTGCTTCATCACTCAGTACACCGGCAATACGATTAAATGCTACATAGTGGTAATCCGGATCAAAGGCAGATACCACGTGTAAAGGGATTTGCCATGCACGTGCAAGATTAAAAGCAGTCAGTAAGGCTGCATAGGATTGTTTTGAGCCGTCAATAGCCGCTACCAGAGGACCGTCACTGATACTGCGCTGAGGCTGTTTAATGATCAGACTATCAATAGCACATCGGCGGATGGTTCGTTCGCAAACCGTACCAATAGTACTGCCGGGAATAGCGCCCAGACCCAGTGCTCCCATCACCAGCAAATCATATTGTCCGTTATTGGCTTCATTAACCAGTACTCGGTAATTTTTTCCTTCCAGAGAACGTCCGGAAAATTTTAGTTGATATTGTTCACAGGCTGTCTGTGCCTGGATAAGATAGGAGTCGGTTATGATAGACAGACCACGGGTAATAAGTGAGTCGTGAATGTCTCTCTGGCGTTCCAGTTCATCTTCTTCTTTAAACTGCTCGGGTAAACCGCCTTCCATCTGTTTAAAGCGCATATCATGCATCTGTGCCGCATAAACATGAGAGGCCGTCATGGCAGCCTGATACAGTTTGCCCAGTTTAATACCGTCTTCAGTAGCCCGGTTAGAATGATCAGAGGAATCTACTGCCAGCAAGATAGCACGATACTGAGTATTAAACTGCAGGGCAGATTCGGTATTAGTTTTAATATCTGACTGACTGACTGTACTGGATTGTGACATAACTGAAGGCATATAATTCGCTCAATAAATGAATTAGCTGTAAATCAGCCAGAATATAAACAGAGTCGTAATAACCAGAAGGTTAATTACACCACCGGCTAAAATAACATAATCGGGTATGGTTAAATTAAATTTATTTTTCATAATTAAAAAGATAGTTGTTAGTCGTTAGTCACAAGTCGTTAGTCGTTAGTCGTTAGTCGTTAGTCGTTAGTCGTTAGTTGTAAGACTTTAGACTAACGACTGATGACTTTGTTTGTTTGTTTATTTACCCTTGTAAGTGAAGTCTGCCTTGCTGGTTGTACCGGACTTAACATCTACTTTGCCTTTCTTTTCACCTAAAGTTCCATGCCAGGTTTTGATTTTATATTTTCCGGGTGGAACATCTTTAATGGTGTAGCTACCATCTTCCGCCACTACAGCATAGTAGGGGTTTTTGGCAACGAAAACAAAACCGTGCATAAAGTCATGGGCATCGCACTCAAGAATTAAACCATCACCCCGCTTTAACTTGATTTTTTTCCTGGTGGTTGCTCCCTGTTTTGGCTGGCTGACATTCATAACGGTTTTTTTAGCTCGGCCCATTTTTTCATAAGTATGGATATTATGCAGAACCGGATCAGAGTTAGTGGCTTCAAATAAAGTATTATTAGTCATAACACTCATATAAGGTAAAAAAGCACAGCCTTTCTGATCAATTTTAGCTTCAATTTTGTCAAACTTTTTACCCTGTTTAACTTTTACCAGGAATACCACAACATTTCTTAAAGCACCGTCTTTGACATCAACGTAATCAATAATACGATTGTCGGTACCACAGGTACCTGTGTCTTTGGTTACTTTATAAACAACGGGTTCAGGATCCTTGCCGGTAAATTTAACCTTGCCGGTAATAGTTCCGCCATTGTTGACATCTACGACTTTGTAAGCAGCAATTGCAGGTATAGTAAATGCAGTTGCTGTTGCTAAAGCTATGGTAGCGATAATTTTTTTCATGTCTGTTACCTTTCTGAGTATAAAATTTAATGTTTTTTTGGCTGTTGATCTTTTAAATGTTAAACTGATTTCGACCAAAATCAGGTAGTAGATGAAAGATCAACAGTTCCTAATTACCGTTCTGAAAGTATTGTTTGATCAGGCTGCCTGTTTTTGTTCTTCCTCCTGAGTAATAACCACTTCCAGCATTTCCATAATATGACGGCGATATGAACTGCTGGTGACCTGATCCAGACGGATTAATAATAATTCGGCACTTTTCTGAGTATCAAGTTTTTTTAACAGATAGGAAACTGGGCGAGCCAGTTGACCTTCATCCGTCAGTGCCACATCAATAAACTGCTCGATAGCATGTGTCTGCTGCAGTTCAACCAATGCAGATATAGCCGCCATTGAGACACTATAGTTCTTGTCTTTTAAGGCTTCAAAAAGAGCAGTAATGACCTGATCATGATTAATTTCTTCCAGGTTCATAAAGTTGTCCAGTTGTTTCTGTGACAGGCCGGCTCTATTGTTTTCAATATATACCAGTCCTTCTATGGCATGCAGTCTAATCAGATAATCCTCATCCTTCAGGCTATTGAGTAAATGTATCATCGATGCCGGATTGCCGGTCCATGACAGCGCATGAATACAGGCCAGACGCATGTCTCTGTCGTTGCTGTCCAATAGTGTCACTAACTTGCCGGAGATATTTGTCAGGCCTTCAATATGAGGGTTTTTCTTTGCTATCAGAGCAAGTGCTTCGGTAGCTTCAAGTCGTAACTGTTCATCATTATCATTCAGGCATTCTGCCAGGGCAGAGATAATCATTTCTTCATAATTGCTGTGTATGTTTTGTGATAATAAGCGGGCACTGATTTGACGAGCATCGCTGTAGGTATGAATTTTTCGGCGTACCAGACGTTTGCCGGTAGTAAAATTCTGACGCATTAAACTGACAAACTCATCCATTTCTTCCGGTAGTTCTTCAGTTATAAAAGGGCCGGTTTCTGGATCGTGTGATTGTTGTGCCGGGGTTTCAGGGATTACGGTTCGGGCAATTTCTACATTATCCATGGCAATGGCTTCAAGGGTTGACATGGCAGTGCTGACAGGCTGGTTATTATCTGCAATAAGTTCTGCAGAACTGTCAATGTCGTTTTCTAAAAAGGCAGTGTTGATATTGTCATTACTGATATGTTCGAAATTTGTATCATCACTACAGGTACTGCTTTTGGGGCATTGTGTGCAATTTTCCTGGCTTTCGGCCTGGGCTTGCCCGGTTTTTTTAAGCTCATTATCGTTTATGTCAAAACATTCACCCTTTAGGGTTGCCAGTACAATAGTAATAGCAGGTAATTCATCGCTCAGTTCAGCGGGCATATTATTGGAGATATCCATTAAAGCCTGTATAGCTGAAAAACGTACAGTCTGGTTCTGATGGGTTATAAGGTTTTTAAGATGATCGAGAAGTATCTGAAACTGCTCTGGGTCGTTATTTAAATGAGTGATCAGTCCTAAAGATAGAATTGCTTCTTTTCTGACCCATTCAGAATGCTTTTCAGACAGAGCCAGTTCGAGCAGTTTGTCAATGCTTTGCAGATCCTGACTGATACCGGACAGCTGACAGGTTTGAGTAACTACCTGATCATTATCTGAATTGAGTTGGTGATAAATCAATTGTTGAAATTTATCACCCAGCTGTTTTAAAAACGGCTGTATCTGTTCCTGATTATAAAAGAATTTGATAATGGCACCCTGTAGTTCTGCATCCGGTTCTTCAAGCAATTGCGCTATTTGATTAAAATTAACTTCATCACGGATGTTCCTGCAGCTGGCCAGCTCCTGAATAACTTGCAGAGCTGCACGTTTAACATTATTAGCCGGGTCACGCAGGCTTAATAAGATGGCTTTCAGATACTGGTTAGCCTGGCGTTTTCCCAGGGCATAAATAACATTTTCCCGAGTATCTGCAGATGGGCTGAGTAAAGCTCTACCCAGAGCCTGGAGCGTGTTTTTGCTGCTGGAAAACCCCAGCGCAGTTGCAATACGACGCTGACGTTTTTGCTGAGATGCGGAGTCAGCCTTGTTAGTCAGTTGTTCTATCAGGTAGTCATCAGCCGGACCGCCAATTCGAGCCATAGCCTTGAGAATAATGGCTTCTATATCCTGACTGAAATCGTCTTCCAGAATGTTCTTAAGCAGCGGGAAAGCTTTTGTAACTTTCATTTCACCCAGAATGCTAATGGCTTTTTCCTGTAAATCCCACCAACTGTCCCAGTCATCATTTTGATCAAAGGCCATATCCTCAGGACGATCCTGAGCAATTTTAAGGAGTAGTTCAATCGCTTCATTACTCTGATAATTGGCCAGCGATTCTGTTACTGCCAGTTTTACTTCGCCATCGGGATCTTTTTCCAGAGACTCCAGTAAGACAGGTATTGCAGAGGGTTCTTTTATTTTCCCCAGAGCCGTGATGGCATCAATACAGACATCAATATCGTCGTCACGAATATGTTCGAGTAACGCGCTCGTAGCGTCTTTGCTTTTAAGATTGCCCAGAGTTTTGGCTGCATAACATCGATCCACTTCATCACCATCATTAAGATAGCTGAGCAGGTGGTTGACTACTTTATGGCTGATTGTTTGCACTCATTTACTCCTGATAATCTGATAGATATCTATTCTTTCTGAAAATTTAGTTAAATGTAACGTATTCAGTGTAAATTTTCGTACCTGCCTGCAGGGTCTGTATTTCCGGGGACACTCAAGTACATCCATGTATCGTTTTACGAAAACATCCATGTTTTCATAAACCCGGTAAACACAGTCCCTGCAGTCAGGTACTCTTACAAATTTTTAATTCACTGAATAAATACCGATAATTTAATCATTATAGAACAGCAAAGACCGTACCAATCCTGCATAGATCGGTTTTTTAA
>Ga0256831_1000925_pt1 | contig 15509 bp, 12 predicted proteins | sample 132544metaG_FD_189087 | JGI IMG/M metagenome (GOLD analysis project Ga0256831, IMG submission 189087) | Hydrothermal vent microbial communities from Lau Basin, Pacific Ocean - 132-544 | ecosystem: Environmental > Aquatic > Marine > Hydrothermal vents | place: Pacific Ocean: Lau Basin | collected...
GGATTGTCCTATAGCGTGACACAGGCTGAACAGGGTGAATTGAATACCAAAGGGGTTAATTGTATTCGCAGTTTTCCAACCACCGGTATCAAAGTCTGGGGTGCGCGTACTCTGGACAGTGGGGAATGGAAATACATCAATGTCCGAAGATTATTTATGATGATTGAAGAATCCATTGCAGAAAGCACAAGATGGGTGGTGTTCGAACCCAATGATGAAACCCTGTGGAAATCAGTTGTCCGTGACGTCAGTGCTTTTTTAACCTTGATCTGGCGCGATGGCGCCTTGCAGGGAAGCTCTCCCGAGCAGGCATTTTTTGTCAAATGTGATGCTGAAATCAATACCCAGCAGGTCATTGATGCGGGGCGTCTGGAGATAGAAATTGGGATCGCTCCGGTTAAACCGGCTGAATTCATTGTTTTCAAGATTGGTCAATGGGCTGGTGGAACCGAAGTTGAGAGTGAAGAAGAGGGTGAAGCGGAGTAGTTATTATGAGTAGCAATATAAAGGTATGGCAATACATAGGTTACTTGTAGTAACCCAGGCTGGGAAACAGTTAACTGTAAAAAAGTAAAAAAAGAGATAGTGTCCAGTGTCCATCCATTTATGGATAAACACGGTTTAAACAATTCCAGGCGTTATCATTAGATACCCGGAAGGGTATTCGTTGAATGATTATATAAGGAGAAAGACAATGGCCGAACAGGAAGCCAGTCAGGTTTTAAATGAGCCTGAAATCATGCGTAATTATAATTTCATTGTTGATATTGGTCAGGGCGTGCAGGTTAATTTTTCCGAAGTTGAAGGGCTTGGAATGCGTATTAAACCCATTGACTATCGGGAAGGCGGCGGTGCTCCAGCAGTAAGAAAACTGGCCGGCAGAGTTGAATATAATGAAGTGACTTTTCGTTGGGGTATGAGTGAATCACTTGAACTATGGAACTGGCTAACTAAAAGTGTTGAAGGCAATGTCGAGCGACGGGAAATCTCTGTCATGATGCTTAAGCCCGACGGGACAGAATATTTTCGTTATAATCTGCATAATGCCTGGGTATGTGAATGGAATGCTGCGAAGTTAAATGCTATGGATCAGGGTGTGGCTATTGAATCGCTGGTTATTGCTCATGAAGGTCTGATAAGAGCCTGATATGTCTTTTAAAATAATAAAAGATAAGCGGGTTTTATCCGCATACTCAAAGCTGGTGAGTGTTTTAAGAACGGCAGCTGATTATTTTTTGTCGCTTGCATTGCGCATAGCTAACAAAAACAAAATTGAGTCTGGAGAACATCGACCTGTTTCATTAGATGACAATAATCATGCCAGAAGCAATGACCAGGGAGAGACTGATGTTTCTGATTTCAGTGAAGCACCAGAGCACTGGTTGATGCTGCTTAAAAATAATAACCTGAGCCGTTTTTCTTTTACAGGGAAAGCTTATCAAAAACGTTTGCTCAGGGTAAAAAGCAGCATAAAAAATAGTACTGCTAATAATAATAAAAAGATAAAATATGGACTATTGGATGAGCCAGGAAATCCAGTAAAGATAAATCGGCCGATATTAAAAAATAATTCTGTAATTAATAAACATACAGGCAATAATTCCCGGTCCAATAGTCATTGGACAAGAGATAAAATGAACCTGAAAAATGGGGATACGTTTAAATTCAGACATTTATTCATAAATAATAAAGATAAAAAAGACAGTATGGAAACAGAGGGTAACTTATCAGCTATGGATTCAAGGTTTCAGTCTGACCATGCAAAACAGAGAATACATTTAAAGCCGGCGTTGAGTGACTCTAATGACCAGGAAAACAGCAAAAAAAATATAAAAAAAAATATTAAAAAAAGAACGGCTTATAAAAAAAAGACGAACCATTTAGCGACAGATGCTTCAGCAAATCCAGTCCAGGATAAAACTGCAATAGCCAATCAAACCAGTATAAAAAATCAGGCAGTCACCAGAAGTCAGGCAAATATAGAAAATACAGATCATACCAGGGGCGCTGATCTGCAGACTGCTATTATGACGGGCTTTGACAAATCGGAAAACGGAAAACAGCGAAATCCCTCTGCTCCACTATTACTACTAAGAAAAACTTCAAACGCCTTTAAAAGCAATAATAAAGACACAGATAAGTGCTTTACTCAGACAATAATTACTGCTGCCTTACAGGAGAAATCTCCCGGTCAACAGACCAGGATAAATCCTGATTTTATCAGCAATGACCATACTGATGCCGATATTTTTTTTGCCAGGGATAAACTCCCAGTATCTTACTGGCCAGAACTACCTGACGATGCCTGGCAGGAAGAGCCCTCTGAAAATGAATTTACCGTGCCGCTTAAAATCGATACAGTGAATATCAGGGAGATCTTATGGAACGGGTAGCCTTTCTGGTAGAAGAAACGGGACAGTTAATCACTTGCATGCTTAACCCTGAAACACTGGTTATTAAACGACGTTCAGGTATTCATCAAAGAAAAATCAAATCAGGTATTGTGAATGGTGCGCATCAGTCAGACGATAGTTTAATCTATACCGGCGGGGGCAGTACCCTGTTGGAGCTGGAGCTGGTTTTTGATATTTCCATTAAGGGTTCAACGGTGCAGAGCAGTGATGTCAGGGAGTTAACCCGACCTATATGGGAGCTGTCAGAAAATTCCATAATGAAAAATGGTGAGTATCGACCCGGTATATGCCGATTTGTATGGGGCAAAAGCTGGAACCTGCCATGTGTGATCAGTTCGGTTGCTGAACGTTTCGATCTGTTTGATAGTTCAGGTGTACCAAAACGTTCCTGGCTGAAATTAAGATTATTAAGGATCAATCACTTAAATGCGGGCAATCAGCTGTCCGGTTCTGCGCAGCAATCGCCTGCATATGTCACGCCAGGAAGCGATTCCATGATGGCGGATAATTACGCTGATTCCGAGTTTGGTATAAATGAGATAACTGACGAGCTTAAGCCTTATGGAGTGTAATATTCATGGACAGTAATCTTAAATTACAGAAAATGGTTGATGTTTTTATTAATGACACAAGGCTGACTGAGGATACGGCCAATGTCATTACTGAACTGAGCATTGTGCAATCTTTGCAGAAGCCGTGCCAATGTGAATTACAGCTGGTTTTGTCAAAAGAACAATATGAGCAGCAGTTTAAAAATCTGCTTGAGCAGTCAACTCTTGAAATTAAAATGGCTGATAATGCCAATGTGTTGTTTTTGGGTGTTATAACGGCAATTGTTCATCATTATGGGCCAGACGGCCAGTTTTCTGTGTGCATCACGGCCTTTGATCACCTGTATCTATTGTCTTTGAGCCACCCTGTCCAGACCTTTGTTGATGTCACGCTGGTGGATATTGCCCAACAAATGCTGTCACCCTATGGCATTAGTATTAATGCTGAAGAGCCAGGACCTTTATGGAGTAATCTGGTTCAATATCAGTCTTCGAGTCTGGAGTTTTTACAGGATATTTCTGAGCGCAGCGGCTTGTATTTTTATTTGCAGGATAAGGTACTTAACTTTGTTTCACTGGCAGTTGAACGGGCTAGTGTGACTCTGGATTATGGTTCAACTATGCTGGCAATCAAGGTAAATAACCAGCACTTAAGTGATGAAACTAAAACGCTGGTATCAGGTTGGGATCCATTACGAACAAAAATATTGATGGAAGATGCCCTGCAATCCTCAACGCAAGATTCAGTATTATTAAACCAGGCTGAACCAGTAGTAACTCATCAAACCAGTATTGTTGATCAACCGGCACAGAATAAACAACAGTTAGATATCCTGGCTCAGGCGCAGACCTTAAGGATCAATGCCTTAAAAAATCATGTGTCTGGTCTGGCTGAAGGCAATATTGACCTGCATCCGGGTACTGACATTGAATTGCAGGGGCTGCTAGCGGATGATAATGGACAGCAATATCGATTAACCAGGGTAACACACACCTTTAATCCATTTTCCGGTTATGTGTCAAAATTTAAAACCTGTCCGCCGGTACTGGGCAGGCGCTCCAGGTCTACGCTGGTGACTTATGGCATTGTTAGTCAGATTGCTGATCCGGAAAATCTGGGCAGGATTAAAGTGACCCTGCCAACTTACAATAATATTGAAACCAACTGGCTAGAAGTGGTGATGCCCGGAGCCGGAACGGATAAGGGAATTATTGCCCTGCCGGCAATTGATGACAAGGTATTGCTTGTTATGCTGCATGAACGGATTGAACAGGCTGTTGTTCTGGGCGGCCTGTATGGTGAAGCCGGTTTGCCCGAGGAAATTATTGTTGATGGTGAAGTGAGTTGTTATTCAATACTTACACCAGGAGGCCAGGGTTTGCGGCTTAATGATCAGCAGGAGAGTATCCGTCTGTTTAACAAGTCAGAAAGTTGTCTTGAGCTTAACAAAGAAAGCGCCGTTATCAGTACCCACTCAGGTAACCATATTAGTATGGATAATGATACGATGATAATTAATTCGCAAACACCGCTGGTACTACAGGCACCGGGCAACACGATTACCATACGAGCCAGCAGAATTAACTTTGAGAAAGCTAATGGCTGAGAAACTGATTACTCAGGCCAGTGTTATTCATTGTGATCATATCACGGGGATTGTTGGTGTCGCGGCTTCACAGACATTTGTAACCATTGAGAATGTTCCAGTACTGGTTAAAGGGGATGTTCAACATAGACCGATAGTTGGCTGTCCCATACCGACAGGGGCTTCAAAACCCTGTTTAAATACATTAAATGAACAGAAAGGACACTCCAGGCTGTTATTTATTGAAGATAAGCCTGTGTGTTTAAAATCACTGAAAGGTTTAACAGACGGTCTGCCTTCAGGTGGTATACATTACACTGTACAAAGTGCCGGCCAGAATTTTCTGGAGGAGTTGTAAATGCCTGTCAAACACTATAACGCCTGGCAATTTAATCATCCGGATTTTGACAGATTAAAAGGTAATTTTGGTTTAACCTGCAATCATGAAGGTAAAGTCAGTCTGGTGGCAGATAAAATGGCTGTCAGACAATCAATATTTCTATTGCTATCCACCATACCAGGTGAACGCATTAGAAGGCCTGACTATGGTTGTAACCTGTATCAATTAACCTTTATGCCCAATGATCCGACTACTCACGGGCTGGCTATTCATTATGTTCGACAGGCTCTGGAACGGTGGGAACCCAGAATAATAATCCATAAAATTGATGCTTACCGTTCGGCCAGTGATATGATTTCCAAAATAGATATCAGTCTGGAATATGAAATTAAAACACTTGAAATGAATGATGAATTCGTTCTGACTATGACATTGATGTAATTGGGCAGGAGCCTGGATATGGGATCACTTAAAATTCCAAAAATTAATGAACGTCAATATGATGAAATATTGGCTTCTGCAATTAAGTTTATCAAGCAGCAAAACTCTCAATGGACCGATCTGACACCGGGTGACCCGGGAGTGGTTTTGCTGGAAGCTTTTGCTCATCTGACTGAGTTAATGATTGAACGTCTCAATTTACTACCTTATAAGGCTTACATTGAATTTCTTGCCATGATTGGAGTAAAACTTCAACCACCGGTGGCAGCCCGGACAGAGCTGACTATAAAACTCAGTGCTCCCAGATCTAAAGAAGAAATTATTTTAAAAGGTACCCGGGTTACGGGTAAGCGCAATGATAGTTATGATAATCCTCCTGTTTTTATAACTACCCGAGATGCGGTAATAAAACCGGGGAGTAAAGTAACCACCGTTCAGGCCTGTCATTGTCAATGGGAAAAGGATGAATTTGCCGGTCGCACTACAGGTCAGCCCGGGTTTTATATAAAAACAGCTCATGCCCCCATTGTTGCCCCGATTTCAGGGATGGATACTCTGGTGGTAGCCATTGAGATCAGTGATCGCCATAAAATTCACCCCAGGCAGCGTATTAAAATTTCAGATAAGGAATTTGGTATCTGGACTGAAGTGGAAGATTTTTCCAGGGTCGGCAAAAAAGATTTTGTTTATACGGTTGATCGGGTAGCAGGCATTATTCAATTTTCACCCGCCTATCGGCATTATATTGATAAGGCTAATGGCAATAATAATATGACAGATATTGCTCGCCCCGATTCATTGTTACCGCCAGAAGGAATGGAAATCCGTCTTTCATACTGTCATGGTGGCGGTAAAGCGGGTAATGTTGCAAAAGATTTTTTACAGGTATTTAAAGATTCGAATTCCGGTTTGACCGTTACCAACCAGCTTGCCGCTGTGGGTGGCCGGGATGTGGAAACACTGCAAAATGCATTACTAAGAGGGCCTCAGCAACTCAATTCATTAAAACGTGCAGTGACAGCCAGGGATTTTGAACTCCTGGCTATTCAAAGTTCAGGGGCAGTCAGTCGTACCAGGGCTTTTACCAAAGCTTCACTCTGGCGACATGCCAAGCCAGGAACTGTTGGTGTGTTACTGGTTCCAGAGCTGAATATCTCTGTTGGTGAAGAGCAGAAAGTTAATCTGGCGTATCTGGTATCTTTACAATCCGAACAGATTTTACGCAATACGCAGAAAATACTGGATGAAAGAAAACCATTGGGAATTGTCTGTGAGGTAAACTGGGTTCATTATAAATCGGTTTATATAACAGGCAAAATAATTGTTAATGAAAATGAGGACAGCCAGAAAGTCAGACAAAGAGTGATTGATTCTCTGTATCGAACTATTTGTCCGAAAATGATTTCTGAAACGGATAAAGACTGGAATTTTGGCCAATCCCTTAAGTCCTGGGATGTTTATAAAATTATTGCTTCTGAACCTGGCGTTGTTTCTGTAGAACAGTTGAAATTAAATACCACCTTTGCACCACAAAGCAATAGCAGGGCGCTGGCTGTTGATAATTATCAGCCTGATACCTGGTATGCCAGTTCCGGTCATTCACTTTTCAGAACGGTTAATAATGGCAGGGGCTGGGAAAAAATTAATGAATTTGACAGCAAGATAAGTAAAATACTGCCTTTTCCACCAAAAGCCACATCATTCCTGCAAAATAGCGGTCTACTGGCAGTGGTTACCGAACATGAAGAAAAAAACGATCAAATTCACGTCTCACCGGATTGTGGTGAAAGCTGGAATGACAGACTGTCACAGAAATTCAATCATATAAATGATATTGCCTGGCTGGAAAAAAATTCCGGGCCCAATTTACTAATTGCTACGGATGATGCCCTCTATGAATACGCTATAATGACGGATACCGTACCCATTAAAATTCTGGTGGATCATAATAATCATAATTTAAGGATTGACGGGATCAGTATCATTCAGGAGGGTTATGACGGAGGCCTTGTGGCCGTTTTTTCATCAAAAGAAAATGGCCAGGTTTATCTTTCAAATAATGGTGCTGCCGAAAATAGTTTTAAAAAATTTGTTGATATTCCCTGGAATCCCGGTGAAGTGTCTTCAATTGTCATGCAAAAGCGGGGACCCCATCATTATCTATGGGTATTATTAAATAAAATGCCCAATCAAACCGGTAACGCCTGTTATCGTCGACATGTTTCACTGACCGGTGAAGATCATGAAGGCTGGATAAAGCTATCGGAAGGCTGGGCAGCAGGCAATTGCTATTCACTGGCCTTTAGTGATTCATTAGTCTTTTCGGCATCCGAAAAACACGGCATTCTGGTTATGGATATGGATAAAAAAAACCTGAAATGGACAAAGTTAACCCGGGATGGAAAGCTGGATATGGAAGCTATCAGCAGACTGGGTGAGCCAAAGCAGGTTGTATGCAATCCAGAAACTAATTTAATTATGGTTGCAGGAAAAAAAGGGGTTTTTCTGAGTAAAGATCAGGCGAAAACTTTTGAGAATTGTTCAAGAAGTTATTATAGTGATGAGATAACCTTGCCAAAAAACTGGTTATTTTGCTCTTCTGAACATGAAATTACAGTGGAGATGGAAAATGCAACGTTCTGAAATTCAGGCGCTACTACCCGGTGTCTTCCAGCAAACACTGACGGCTGAGGATGTAGAAGAGAGTGACAGGAGTGTACTATCGATATTAATAGATATTATGCATTTGCTGCATACTGATATTGAGGAACAGGCAAGCAGCGTAGCCGATTATTTTAATCCCTGTCGAACTCCTCAGAAGGACTTTGTGGATTTTCTGGGATACTGGACAGATCTGGACCGTTTATGGAGCAATAAAAGCAGTTCTAACTGTTATGTTAACCGTGAGTTAATTGCGCAGGACTGTTTGCAGGAACTGATTGCTTCAGCCGCTTTTCTGTCGCAATGGCGTGGCACTAAAAAAGGTTTGTGTCATTTTTTGAATATTGCTACCGGTTCAAATAACATATCAATTCAGGAAAATATCAATAAAAAGGGTGAGCCGCAAGCATTTCATTTTCTGGTTTTGATTGCAGAAAACCAGAAACAACAACTAAAACTGATTAAAACTATTATAGAGCAGGAAAAACCCGTTTACATTTCCTATGAAATTAAATTTTTTGCTGTTTAGATCTTATTAAAGGAGCTCCATTATGACCAGGCCTGTTGAAATTACTCTGCCAGAACGCACTTTTATATGTGATGAGGAAGGCAAAGTCGCTGTCATCTTTACTATTACCAATATCAGCGAAGAAAAGATTGAACTGGCAACCAGTCTGGACTTTGAAGACGAAACGGAAACACCAATGCAACAGGAATGGTTTGACGTTAAAGTTGATCCAGACTGGAGTCTTGATAGTAAAGCAACGGAACAACTCACGGTCAATATCCAGATCCCTGATAACCAGCCACTGGGTGATTACAAGTTTAAATTGACGGTATATTCCAAGGATAATCCGGGTGATGATTTCAGCACCAGTGAAATGGTTTGTGTGAAAAAACAGAAAGTTGTTGTCAAAGAAGTAACCGATAAAAAATTTCCCTGGTGGATAGTAGCAGTAGCCCTGTTGCTTGTTATTATCGCTGGTGCGGGCTGGTATTATAGCACTACCACTGAGTTGCCTGATGTTACTGGACAGGATTTGCAAAGTGCTCAAAATTTATTAAAGGATAAAGACTTTATAGTGACTATACAAAAGACTCCTGTTTCCTGGGCAGAGGCAGAACAGAATAATTATAAAAATGGCCAGGTAGTTGAGCAGGTACCGGATGCTAAAGAGGCTTCCAGGGTTAAAAAAGGCTCGGAAATAACCTTAAAAGTCGCTTCTGTAAGCAGGCCTAAGCCGGTTAACCTGTATGTCAGACTGCCCAATGTCCTGAGGCTGAAACTATTGAATGCATTACAGAAGCTGAATAAAGCAGGTCTTGAAGCTGATCTTTCTAAAATAAAGAAAAAGTATAATAAAAATCTGCCTGAAGATACAGTAATAGAACAGTTACCTAATCCATTAAAGACCAGACGAGTCAAAAAAGGAACTAAAATAATTCTGACCATTTCAACAAAAACATTGATTGCAAAACCCATGGTTTTAACCGCGCCACAAATAAAAATGTATAAAACATTGCAGTTTAGAAATATTGAAACAGGTGATCATTCAGATAATAAATAACAATAAACAGTCCCTGGTTGACTGTATTTGTTAAGACAGGATATTGATTGTGGATAAAAAAAAGAAATTTTTTATAGGTCTGGGTATACTTATTATTATCTATGCAGGTGTTTTGAGTTTGAACCTGACCCATGATGAAGAGTCAGAAAGCAAAAAAAGCTCAAAATCCGGGTATTCCCAGGATGAGGTAATCCAGAAGATCAAATCTGATTATCGTGATCTGAGCAAAAACATAGAACTATGGCTGACACCTTTATTACCAGGGCTGGATTTATTTGAAGAGCCAGTATCAGCTGATTATTGCACAATTAAAAAAAATCCCGAACCTTATATTTTATTAAACGGGAAGCATCCCCAATGTGTCCTTTTTGTAAAACAATCCAGTGACTCTGCTCGTCTTGCCTTATTAAAATATGAAGTTATTAGCAATCAGGCATCCAGAGCACTTAATCTGAATATGAAGAACAGAGTAAAGCTATTAAATACTGCTGTAATGCATTCAAAATCAAGTCTTTCAAAAAGTAAGGGGAAACCATCAGAAGATAAATCAAAGCCACCAAATAAGTGGGTTAAAACAAATCTTTCAATGTTTTTTCTGGCGGATGTTAATGAATCAGAATATCAATGTAATAATCCAGACAGGAAAAAATTTCAGCTGGATAACTTTCCTGCAGAGGATAATAAGCAACAGGCAAAGTTTGAAGTTGTAGACAATGAGTTTAAACTGATTGCTCCAGAAAAAGGCGGGGTGCTGGTCTTAAAATGTTCTGGCTGCACCAATAATCAAATAAAAATAACTGCAGTGCATTAATTGAGAGGATATGAAACCTTTTCAGATTGTTTTTCTGTTATTAATCACCTGTCTGTTCCTGACTTCCTGTAGTCACCTGAAGCAAACTAATGCTCCTTTTGCCAGGGATAAGCTCTCATCTGAAGATAAAATTGTATTTCATAATAAACTCAGTGACTCATTAAAGCCTGAACTGGTTGTTCAGCTTGCTCATTCACAACCCATTACGGCCATGACGCTTTCCGGTAACGGCCAGTATCTTGCCACTGCCAGCTGGGACAGAACAATCCGCCTGTGGAGTGTCACAACAGGCAAACTCATCCGTCAATTCATAAAAAAACAAGATAATAAAGGAATACTGAGCTTTGCGCTGGCTTTATCTTATGATGGCAATTGGCTGCTAAGCGGTGGTGATGATAATACAATTTACCTGTGGTCTACCGATACCGGCCAGGTTGTTTCTCAATATTCAGGGCATCAGGACCGCATTACCGCTATGGTATTGTCTGCAGATGAACAATACCTCATTTCCGGCAGCCGTGACAAAACCATTAAACGCTGGCTGTTGGCTGATAGAAACAAATCATTAACCCCCAATGATAGTTCCCGGAAAATATCACGGAGTAAAACGCTGGCGACTTTGGCGGATAGCATTGTTGCCTTGAAGCTGACTCCCGGAGGAGATTCACTTATTGCTGCCAGTTATACCAGTGCCTGGAAGGTTGACCTGAACAGGAGATTCACGCCGAAAAAGTTTTCTGAACATCCTGCCGGAATTACGGCATTGTCAGTATCACCTGATGGAAAATATGTCCTGACGGGGGATCTGGCCAATAATATCTGGCTCAGTGATTTACACAGTCAAAAAAAGTTAAAGTCCTTTTCCGGACATAGCGATCAGATTTTTAGTCTTGATTTTTCACCCGATGGGCTGAGTTTTGTTTCCAGCAGTCAGGATAACTCAATACGTATCTGGAATATCGAGCAGGGCACTGCACAGACAATTCAGTTTGAAAAGGGCGAGTTTGTCAATCACGTTGTCTTTATCAAAGCGGATAGTATTCTGTACAGTAAGGGAGCTCAATTATTTTTTTATAATTTTAAAGACAATAAAGAGCAGGTTAAATTTGTCAATAATGTGGGATGGGCCAGTGCCGTTGCAGTTACAGAAAATGGCAACTATCTGCTGGTTGGAAGCTGGGATCATACGGCTTATTTATGGGACCTGCGGGAAGGCAGGGTTGCCCATTATTTAAGAGGGCACCATAATGATATTCGTACTGTTGCTTTTTCGCCCAATAATGAGATGGCGCTGACAGCTGATCGTGATGGTAAAGCCATTCTATGGGACATTAAAACAGGCCAGATCATTAAACAAATAAATCGCTTTGCAAAAGGTATTAAGACAGCGGCCTTCTCACCGGATAATTCACAGATGGTTTTTGGTAATGATGACGGTGTGTTATGGCTTGAAACCATTGCTGAAGATAATAAACCCCTGGTTCTATTGCCTCCCGCGAATAACAAGACTGTAACCAGGCAACCGGTTAGTCACAAAAACAAAATTCAGGCTGCTATATTTTCTCCCGATGGAAAATATATCCTTTCCTGCAGTAATACAGAGATTTTCCTCTGGAACAGTCAAAATGGTCAATTAATCCAGACTTATAAAGAACATAGCGGCACGGTTTTTAGTATAGATTTCTCACCGGATGGACGTTTTTTTGCATCATCGGGAGCGGACAAACAAATTATTATTCATGATCTTCATGCCGGTACCATCCGTTCTAAATGGCAAAATCCAGGTGCTGTGATCTATTCACTCAGTTATTCACCTGATGGTCAATATATAGCCGTAGCCGGAGCGGATGAAATTATTCACCTGTGGGATGTTAAATCAAATAAAATAATTAAATCTTTTAAAGGTTCGTCCAGTATTATTATCGATCTGGCATTTTCCCCTAATGGTCATTATCTGTTTTCATCAGGTGCTGATCAAATGACTCAAATATGGGAGGTTGCCAGTGGCCATAACCCTGGGTCAGTTATTGGTTTTAAAAATGGCAATTGGGCAGTCGTCGATCAGCAGGGGCGTTATGATGCCTCTAATACCGGAAACATTACCGCCCTGCATTGGGTAATTGGTAAAGAAACCATCCAGTTGTCGCAACTAAAACAACGCTATTATGAACCGGGATTATTGTCCAAGGTACTGGGCTATAATCTGGAGCCGGTAAGAAATATTGCTGAATTCAGGGATCCAGAACTGTATCCGAAACTCAGTGCGACCTGGGATCCCAATAATAAAAATATGATTGATGTCCTTCTAAAAGAAAGAAACGGGGGGATTGGCAAAGTTGTTGTTTTTATCAATGGCAAGGAAGTTATTGCAGATGCACGTGGCTATGCGGACAAAACAAAAAACGGTTTGATGGAAATAAAATTTGATGTGGCTCATCATCCTTTTCTTATACCGGGAAAAGAAAACAGTGTTGAAGTATTTGCTTATAATAAAGAAAATTATCTGTCCAGCCGCGGAGCAAAACTGGTTTTTACAGTACCACCTGCAGAGCAGAAGATGACCCCAACCTTCTGGGCAATTATTGCCGGTATCTCGGATTATCAGGGACAGCGTATCGATCTGCGCTTTGCAGCTAAAGATGCCCTTGATTTTAAAACGGCAATAAGTCTGGGTGCAAAAAAACTCTTTGGTGAGGATCGGGTAAATATAAAACTGCTGACGACAGAAACAGCAAAAGGAGCCATTCGTCCCACAAAAAAAGCTTTTATAGAGGCTTTTGAAGAGTTAAAAGATGCAAAACCGTGGGACGTGTTAGTGATCTATATGGCGGGTCATGCGCTTGCTATTAAAGATGAATACTATTATTTAACGGCAGAGGCTGGCACCATTGATCTGGTCGATCCTGAAATTGTTAAGCAGTTAATGATTTCAGGTAGTGAGTTAACAAAATGGTTAAAGCAGACGCCCATACAAAAACAGGTCATGTTGCTGGATACCTGTGCTGCAGGTTCGATTGCGAACTCCTTTTCAGAAACGAGAGAAATTTCATCGGGTCAGATTCGTGCCATTGAACGAATGAAAGATCGTACCGGTTTACATGTGTTAATGGGCAGTGCTGCAAATGCAGTGAGTTATGAAGCCACGCAATTTGAACAGGGGTTAATGACTTATGCCTTATTAGAGGGCATTAAGGGGGCGGCCCTAGAGGATAATACTCTGGTTAATGTCAATACTCTGCTGCAATATACGGCTGACAAAGTACCTGAACTGGCTGTGCAAATAGGTGGTATACAGCGGCCCAGGATAGCTTCACCTGCTTTTTCAGAAAACTTCAGTATTGGCTATCTGGATAAAACAGCACAGGCAAAGGTACCACTGGCCATTCGTAAAACAATTTTATTGAAACCGGTGTTTATTAATCAGAATACCTTACTGGACAATTTAAATTTAACAGAAAAATTAAGCAATTACTTCCGGGAACAGGATTATAAAAAAATAAAAAAAGAACCCTATAATCCTGCCAGTAAAAATATTACCTATATGAATGTTGATTTTTTTTCATCCGCAGTTTATGTCAGAGGTATTTATCAGATTAAAGGTAATACATTATCAGTGAAGTATGCTCTGGGGCGTGATAATCAACATCTGCTCAGTAACAAGGTTGATATTAATCTTGATTCTATCAAGCTTGATCAATCTAATGTCCTGGCAGAAAAACTGGGTTCCGCCATTTATCACAGCACAATTAGTGTCAGTAAGATTGACGCTAATAAAATCTGATTTATCAACACTTTTCCGGGCTATCGGTTATACGAATATTGACTGATTGGCTAATAACAATGTACGGCTGAGTACGGGTGAAAACTTGACTGGTACTGTTTCAGAGGTACTGTCTTTCAAAAGCGGACTGGTTTATGCAGATTTAACGGGTTTATACATCAGAAAATGGCGCGCCTGAGACGATTCGAACGTCCGGCCTCTGCCTCCGGAGGGCAGCGCTCTATCCAGCTGAGCTACAGGCGCTTTGAGAGCTGGACTATACACTATTTTGGCTGATTTTAAAATACACATTCATCAGGATTAAATAACCCTGTTTTCTGTATTGACATAGGGTGATGTTTTTTTTAGTAATTCTGGTATATAATGGTTGACTAATTTTTAATTTTGGGTGGATTCGACGGTTTCGGATCTGGGCTGTACTTGTTTTAAGAAAGTTTAAGGAAATGGATATGAGCGATAATAAAGAACAAGATCTGTTTATGGACTATGTTAACTCCATAGTATTTTTAGGCATTCTGGCACTGTTAATTTTGTGGGTAGCCGTTATTTTATCTTCGTTCTTTGCTTCCTTTGGTGCAAAGAATGAGAATGATGCACAGGCTGTCAGTGAGCGCTTAAAGCAGATTGAAGTGGTTTCTGTAGCAGGGGCACCTGCGGGTGGCGCTGAAAAAGCTAAAGAAGAACCAAAAGCGGCTGCCGGCCCTGTTGACGGAAGTGCGGTAGTTGCTGCAACCTGTCAGGCCTGTCATGGTACCGGGTTATTAAATTCACCTAAAATTGGTGATAAAGATGCCTGGAATGCGCGTCTGGATGCGGCTGGCGGGGTTGATGGTCTGGTTAAGTCTGCCATTGCCGGTAAAGGCGCAATGCCTTCTCGTGGTGGTAATGCCAGCCTGAGTGATGCAGAAATTAAGGCAGCTATTGAATTTATGAGTTCGCAGTAAATCCTGTAGTGCCAACCGGGTTTTACTATTAAAAAAGAGCAGCATTCAGGCTGCTCTTTTTTTGCCTGTTGAAAAATAAAAGCATATGCAATGTGCTTTTTTGGTGCTTTTGCACTCCTTGTTGGTGTGTCTTGGTGCAAAAAGTGGCTTTTGTCATAAAACAGTCATAAATTGACTTTTATCAACAATATTAAATTCAAGTAGTTGTTGTATTTGGCACACAACATGCTTACTATGTGTCATTACGTTGTTTGTTTACCACAAAACATTCGAATACATTTATGTATCAAAAACATGAAATACAAAACGGGATGCAAAAAATTATGAGTTCAATTAGAAAATCTTTATTGTCGCTGGCGGTCGCTTCCGTTGTGGCAACTCCATTAATGGCCAGTGCCGATGGCTTTGGTAC